>JAABUL010002961.1_pt1 | contig 26578 bp, 28 predicted proteins | sample 5559151 | NCBI WGS metagenome assembly JAABUL01 (sample SAMN10711876, study PRJNA513368) | rock metagenome | isolation source: Antarctica rocks | place: Antarctica: Victoria Land, Pudding Butte sud | reverse complement strand
GGGCGGGGCTGCCCCTCGCGCGTTCGCCCTTGGGCGGTTTCCGGACGCCGGCCCTCACCCCAGACGCTCGCCCTGTGCTGGCCGGCATCCGGAAACCTTCACCGAGTTGGTCGTTCGACGGCCAGGCCGCTTCGCGTTCGGCAGGGCTCGCCCTTCATCACGCCGGCCAGGCGCGCAAGGCGGCGAGAACGACGGCGTCCAGCTCCGCGCGCGTGGCACCGTCGACCGCCTGCACCGACAATCCCTGCAGAACGGTCGCGTAGAAGCGGGCGAGCGTCGCTGGATCAATCGTGTCCGGCAGCACTCCCGCTTCCACATCGCGCGATATGCGAAGCTCCAACGCCTCTCGCAGCTCAGCACGCAGGGTCTGCAGCTCCGATGCGAGACCCGCATTGTCGAGCCCGACCATGAGCATTCCGCTCGAGATCATGCAACCGACCGGGCTACCCGGCCGTGTGACAGCCTCGACGCCATGGGCTGACAACGTGGTGGGCGCGACTACTACCGGCGATCACCTCCAGCCCGAAGATCGCCCCGCCGAGGTGTTGGCCGCGCTCATGCCGTTTCTTCGGCAGCACGCGATCTAGTCAAGACCATGCCAGCATGGTGCAGCAGATCGGCTTCTATGAACTCATCATCTGCGGTGAAGCCGGCATCGTCGACGTGGTCGATGTGGTGACCGGTGATCCGGTCCCGCGCGTGTTCTCTTCAGCATGGTCGAGGGTCTCCGCGTGTTGGCGAAGGCGGCGTCGACGCTGACGTCTGTCGTGGCACCGTTGAAGTGATCCTCGACCGGTTCAGAAAGTAGGCGAACTGCCGAGAGAAGCCAAAAAGCGCTCAATCATTTCTGCACCTCCCGGTCGTCAATACCGACTGAATTCCACATCAATTGAACGGAGAACGAGTGTCATAATCGTAGGGGGCTTCAAGCACCAGATGGTACCGGTCGCGACGTCAAGATGCACGCCGTCATCGGTGGCAACGGCCCCCCGCTCGTCCTGATCCACGGTTTTCCGCAGACTTGGTGGGAGTGGCGCCACATGATGCCGCAACTCGCCATTCGGCACACGGTCGTCGCTGTCGACCTCCGGGGTGCCGGGCATTCCGACAAGCCGCAGGGCGGGTACGACAAGGCAAGCCTCGCTGGCGACGTCCACGGCGTCATGACGGTGCTGGGTTTCGACAAGTACGCGGTTTGCGGTCACGACATCGGCGCCATGACGGCGCTGGCGCTCTCCCTGACGCACCGCGATGCCGTCACGCGCTTGACGGTGCTCGACGCGTCTCAGCCCGGTTGGAGCCGGTGGGTGGCGAACTCGCATGAGCAGAAGGTCTGGCACTTCGCCTTCCACATGAAGCGCGACCTGCCGGAGCTACTCATCCGAGGGCGTGAATTCGATTACGTCTCAACCTTCATCTACGACCGGGCCTTCGATCTGGGAGCGCATCCGGTCGCGGACATCGAGGAGTTCGCGCGGTCCCTAGCGCAGCCGGGAAACCTGAGGGGAGGGCTCGAATGGTATCGCGCCTTCCCGGTCGACCACGAGAACGCGCTGGCCTGGAAGCGGGAGCCGCTGACGATCCCCGTGCTGGCCATCGGAGGGGAGCATTCGTACGGTCTGCAGATCGTATCGATGCTGCAAGAGTTCGGGCCTGACGTGACGGGCGGCAGCGTCGCGGGCTGCGGCCACTGGATGCCGGAGGAGCGCCCGACCGAGGTGACGGAGCAGCTGCTGCGCTTCCTGTCCGAGTGACGGGAGATCGGACGCCCGAACGGCGGCCGTCGCGCGACTCCAACGGTCGTCGGCGGCAGGCAAGGACCAGCCCGTCGCGTGCGACATTGGTCATTTTACTTCCTTCCTTCCTTGACTGCGCGGGTGCAGGCCCCGCCTGCAACCCTGCCTCGTGGCGAACAGCGGGGCAGGCCAAACAGCGTCCGGTCGAGCCGCAGCTCGCCGCGTTCGTGCAGTTCGACCATCCTGCGCATCAGGCCGCCCAGAGATTTCACGTCGCCAGCGGCATGGCGCGCGCATATCGCGGCGAGCATCGTCACGGCCTCGGTCTGGCCGAGAACGACGCACGCTTGGGCCCAGGCGTGCTGCGACATTCCCAACTCCGATCGGACCATCCAGCTCGCCTCCAAAAGCTCGCGCCAGGATGGCTGGGCCTTGTTCGTCCAGCTCTGGAAGGCTGGCGCGGAAATCTGCTTGGGCTCAGCAATCGGATCTTCATCGCATATCGAAATTGCGGCGTAGCTCCCCGCAAACGCGGAACTCTGGAAGCCTGGCGGCATTTCACCTGCAGCCTGACTGTTGCGGGCCTGCACTAGCCGACGATCCCCGCCGCGCCTAGTCGGATCCGCTAACGGTCGCGTCTCGTCCGGTCGCTAGGCCACGGCGCCGGACACGGGAAGATCCTGGCGCCTGAGGGCGGAATGCGGAGCGGAAGCGTCATGAACACCAAAGCAGTCTTCGGTCTGACCTCGGGCGTCGGCTTCGTCATCGCGACCATGATCGGGATCGCCCTTTCAAACCAGCCTCAGGCCGCCGATGCAGCGGTGATGCATGGGGCTTCGAGCCGTTGCCTAATGGCCGCGACCTCACTCGACCAGGGTTACGGTGTGAGCAGCAAGGAACTCAGCCCGGTCTGCGCCCAGGCGCTTCAGGGACCGGCCAGCATCAGCGCCAGATAGGCTCGCCGCGCTGCGGGTGGCGGCAGATTGCGTGGGGCGAAGATATCCCGGAGCATGAAATGCTCAGTCAGCCGGAAGGCTGCCGCAAGATCCTCCTCGGTCACTCGCGCGTCGCTCGCATCCGGCCGAAGAAAAGCTGGAAGCACCAGCATCCTGTCCCGATAGGGCGCGCCGGCCGTCGATGAGACGGCCCGGCCGGTCCGCGGCGAGACGTAGCGCAGGTCCTCTCGGGACTGCGTGGCGGCGCAACTCCCGAGGTCCAGCCCGAAGCCCAATTCGGCGAGCAGCGACAATTCGAACTGCACCATCTGCAAGGCAAGGACCTGATGGGTTCCGACGGTGTCCATCATCAAGTCCAGCATGCCATGCAGGACGGGGTGGGGATCGCGTTCCGGCAGCAGTCGTGCCAGGCCACAGAGATGGTTGAGCGCGTGCAGAGCGACGGCGTCGCCGATCACCTGAGCGGCCCGCAACGTCAGACCTTCGACCGCATAGGTCCCCATGTGATCGTCGATGCGGGCTCGCCACGTGGCCATGACACTGTTGCCGGGCTGCAGCACCGGACGCAGCCGGCGCGACCTCCCGCCCCTCACGACGCCGAGGTGCCGCCCATGCTGCGCGGTCAAGAGTTCCACAATCACACTGGTCTCGCCGTAGACGCGGCCCCCGAGGACCACGCCACGATCCTCCCACTGCAAGCCTTACCCTCCTCGGTTACGTCCCCTGATCCGATGGGGACACGGGCTCTCCGTCAGAAATGAACACGCCTCAGCCGACGATCTCACCGGTCAAGAAAAACTGCGCGATCTCCTCCTTGGCCGTCTCGGGGGCATCTGAACCATGGGCCGAGTTCTCACCCATCGAAAGGGCGAATTCCTTGCGGATCGTGCCGGCGTCGGCCTTCTCGGGGTTCGTGGCCCCCATGACATCGCGGTATTTGAGGATGGCGTTCTCGCCTTCCAGCACCTGTACGACGACCGGGGCCGAGGTCATCATCTCGACTAGTTCCCCGAAGAACGGACGGTCCTTGTGGACCCCGTAGAAAGCCTCGGCTTGGGCGCGGCTCATGCGGATGCGCTTCTGCGCCACGATGCGCAGACCGGCAGCCTCGATCATGGCGTTGACGGCGCCGGTCAGGTTGCGGCGCGTCACGTCCGGCTTGAGGATCGAAAATGTATGCTCAACCGCCATGACGGGCTCACTTCATCGGAACAGTCGGGCTCTGCCCGGGTGCGCGGCTTATAGCGGCGCGCCCCTGGCCCGACAAGCGCGGTGCCGACAGTCACGTCGTTGCCATCCTCCCGGCATAGGCCTTGCCTCTCCGCGCCGACCGCGCCACAAGACCGCCATGCTCCACATCAACGATCTCACGTTCCGGCTCGGGCCGCGCATACTGTTCGACCATGCGTCCGTCGCCATCCCGACCGGCGCCCGCACGGGCTTCGTCGGCCGCAACGGCACAGGCAAGACCACGCTGTTCAGGATGATCTCGGGCGACCTCCACCCCGAGAGCGGCACCCTGCAGATCCCGAACCGCATGCGGCTCGGGCAGGTCGAGCAGGAGGCGCCGGGCGGCCCGACGACGCTCATCGACTTCGTGCTCGAGGCCGACCGCGAGCGCGCCAGCCTTCTCGCCGAGGCCGAGACCGCCACGGACCCGAACCGCATCGCCGAAATCCAGGTGCGGCTCGTCGACATCGAAGCCCATGCGGCCCCGTCGCGCGCCGCCACCATCCTGATGGGCCTCGGCTTCGACGAAGCGGCCCAGAACCGCGCGCTGTCCGAGTTCTCGGGCGGCTGGCGCATGCGCGTCGCTTTGGCGGCCGTGCTGTTCACCCGGCCCGACCTCCTGTTGCTCGACGAGCCCACCAATTACCTCGACCTCGAGGGAACACTCTGGCTCATCGAATATCTTGCCACCTACCCGGCCACCGTGTTGATCATCAGTCACGACCGCGACCTGCTCGACGCCGTCTGCGACCACATCCTGCACCTCGACCAGTCCAAGCTGACGCTATGGCGCGGCAATTACGAGTCGTTCGAGAAACAGCGGCGCGAGCAGCAGTTGATCCAGCAGAAGCACATCAAGAAGCAGGAGGAGCAGCGCCGCCACCTGCAGAGCTTCGTCGACCGGTTCCGGGCCAGCGCCACCAAGGCGCGCCAGGCGCAGTCCCGCGTCAAGATGCTGGAACGGTTGCAACCCATCTCGGCCATCGTGGACAGCCAGGTGTTGCCGTTCCACCTGCCCTCGCCGCCCCGCCCGCTGAGCCCACCGATCGTCGCCATGGAGGCGGTCTCGACCGGCTATGACGAACGCCCCGTGCTGGCGCGACTGAGCCTCAACATCTCCAACGACGACCGCATCGGGCTGCTGGGCGCCAACGGCAACGGCAAGTCGACCTTCGCCAAACTCGTGGCGGGCCGGATGGAGACGCTCGGCGGCACGCTCAAGAAATCGTCCAAGATGACCGTGGGCTATTTCGCCCAGCATCAGGTCGACGAACTCGGCGACGCCGAGACGCCCTACGGTTTCGTGGCGTCCCGTATGAAGGACGGGACCGAGAGCCGGATCCGGGGCAAATGCGCCCAGCTCGGTTTTCCGGCCACGAAGGCCGACACGCCCATCCCCCAGCTCTCAGGGGGCGAGAAGGCCAGGCTGATGATGGGGCTCGCTGCCTTCGACGGGCCGCATCTTCTGATCCTCGACGAACCCACCAACCATCTCGACATCGACAGCCGCTCGGCCCTGATCGAGGCCATCAACGACTACGAGGGCGCCATCATCCTGATCTCCCACGATCGCTATCTGATCGATGCCTGCGCGGACCGGCTGTGGCTCGTCGACGGCGGCACGGTGAAGAACTTCGACGGCGACATGGACGATTACAAGTCCCTGGTGCTGAGTCGGGCCGCGGGCGGCGGAGCCGGTAAAAAAGCCCCGAAGAACGAAGCCGCGGCTTCCGGACCCGCAGCCCGGGACGCTCGCGTGTCGCCCGCCAAGGCCGCGCATCTCGCCAGGAAGCAGATCGAGGGGCTCGACGAGAAGATCAGGAAGCTCTCGGGCCTGATCACCCGCATCGACGCCGCGTTGATCGACCCCAACGCCTATTCGCGGGACAAGAACAAGGCGAGCCAGTTGGCCCAGCAACGCAAGGACCTCCAGCGGGCGCTCGACTTGGCGGAAGACGAGTGGCTGTCCATGACCACGCGATACGAGGCTGCGGCGGAATGATCTCCTTTTCGGGTCGAGGGACTTCGTTCTATCGTCCCGGCCGCGTGGCGCGCTCGATGAGCGCGACGGCACGGGCAACGCCGCCCGCGACCGCGATCTCGTCTCGCAAGGCCTCTGCGCGGGCGCGGAATCCCGGTTCGTCGAGCACCTGACGAAGCGCCGCCGCGACACGCCGCCACGTGAACCGACCGCGCGGGACCACGATGCCGCTGCCGCTCCGCGCGACCCGGGCCGCGATGGCGCCCTGCTCGAAGGCCAGCGGCACTACCACCAGCGGCACCCCGGCCGCGAGCGCATCGAGCACTGTGTTGAGCCCGCCATGCGTGACCGCGGCGGCAACCGTGCGCAGCACCGAACACTGCGGCACGAAACCCTCGACCCGGGGCGCGCCGGGCAGCGACGCAACCTCTGCGGCGTCGAGCTTGCCGCCGTGGGCGATCGTGAGCGCGAGGTCGAGGCTGCAGCACGCTGCGGCGACAGCCTGGAAGATCGGCAGGCGCGCGCCCTGTAGCGTGCCGAGCGAACAGAAGATGTTGGGTCGCTCGGCCTCAGCCTGCCAGGCGCGGCCCTCGGGCCGACGGAACGGCCCGCAATGGTGCAGCACGGGCGGCGGCGCCCGGCGCGGAAAATCGAACCCTTCCACCGACTGGCTGATCTCCAGGCAGTCCGAGAGGCAGTCCTCGACCGTCTCGATGCCGCCGAGGCCCCAGGCTTGGGCACGGCGGCCGATGACGTCGGACACCGGCCGCATCATCCAGTCCGCAACGCGGTATCCGCCGAGGTTGCGCCGGATCCCCCAGGGCGTGTCGTCGAAGCCCCAGCCGACGAAGGCCGGCGGCAGGGCGGGCTCGCGGTCGATCAGCAGCGCATTTGCGACCGACACCAGCGGGACGCCGAGATGGCGCGCCACGAGGCCGCCGGCCGGTTCGGTCTGGTCCGCCACGATGGCGCCCGCACGGATCCGCCTCAGGGCGTCAGGAACGTCCTCGCAAAGCATCTGGGTGGTATCGGCCATGTCGCGGATGACGGCGCCGATACCGAACAGCCCGGTGGTGCCGCCGAGCCGCGCCGCCATGCGGGTCAATCGTCCCGGCGGATGAGTCCGGGCCCCGACGGGACAGAATCCCACGGGCGCTGCGATCTCGGGTCCGACATCCGCCTGGGCCACGAAGGTGACGGCATGGCCGCGGTCGACCAGTCCGCGCGCCAGCGCCATCATCGGGTTGAGGTGCCCCGCATAGGGCGGGGTCAGGAAGGCGAAATGGGTCAAGGGGCGCTGCGAGAACCGATCCCGACCAGTGGCCGGGCGACCCCCTCCTAGCACGGATCCGAGCGTCCGGCCTCAGTGCAGGATCTGGCCGAGGAACATCCGCGTGCGCTCGTGCTGCGGGTTCGAGAAGAACTCGGACGGCGTGTTCATCTCGACGATCTCCCCGGCATCCATGAACACCACCCGGTCCGCCACCTGCCGGGCGAAGCCCATCTCGTGAGTGACGCAGAGCATGGTCATGCCCTCGTGGGCGAGCGACACCATGGTGTCGAGCACCTCCTTGACCATCTCGGGGTCGAGCGCCGAGGTGGGCTCGTCGAACAGCATGATCTTGGGATTCATGCAGAGCGAGCGTGCGATGGCGACGCGCTGCTGCTGGCCCCCCGACAATTGGCCCGGATATTTATTGGCCTGCTCGGGGATTCGCACCCGCTTCAGGTATTTCATCGCCACCTCTTCGGCGTCCTTCTTGGGCATCTTGCGGACCCAGATCGGCGCCAGCGTGCAGTTCTCCAGCACGGTGAGATGAGGGAACAGATTGAAGTGCTGGAACACCATGCCGACCTCGCGCCGCACCTCGTCGGTGCGCCTGAGGTCGTTGGTCAGTTCGGTCCCGTTGACGACGACGCGCCCCTTCTGGTGCTCCTCCAGGCGGTTGATGCAGCGGATCATGGTGGATTTGCCCGATCCCGACGGACCGCAGATGACGATCTTCTCGCCGCGTCGCACATGCAGGTTGACGTCGCGCAGCACGTGAAAGGCCCCATACCACTTGTGCACGCCGAGCAGATCGACCGCGTAATCCCCGTCGTAGCGGGCCGACGGCATGGCTGGAACCGCACTCATGATAGACTTTCCGTTCCGATCAGTGGTTGCGCCCGGCGCGAAGCCGGCGTTCCATGGCCTGGGAGTAGCGCGACATGCCGAAGCAGAACACCCAGTAGAAAGCGGCCGCGAAAACGTAGCCGGTCGCCGACGTCGTGGGCGAGGCCCAGTTCGGGTCGTTGCGGGCCGTCTCGATGGTCCGTAGGAGATCGTAGATGCCGACGATGGCCACCAGCGTCGTGTCCTTGAACAGGCTGATGAAGTTCGAGACGATACCGGGGATCACCAGGGTGAGAGCCTGCGGCAGGATGATGAGCCGCATGGTCTGCCAGTAACCCAGGCCCATCGCGGCCGCGCCTTCGAACTGGCCCCTGGGCATGGCTTGCAGCCCGCCGCGAACCACTTCGGCCATGTAGGCTGCGGCGAAGAGCGCCGTGCCGACCAGCGGCCGCAGCAGGCGGTCCGGCGTCCAGCCCTCGGGCAGGAACAAGGGCAGCATGAAGTTCGCCATGAACAGCACGGTGATGAAGGGCACGCCGCGCACGATCTCGATGAAAGCGGTGCAGACCGCGTTGACGGCCGGCAGGGTCGAGCGTCGGCCCAGCGCCAGCAACACGCCGAGCGGCAGCGAAAAGACGATGCCGACGAGCGACACCAGCAGGGTGACCAGGATGCCGCCCCAGAGGTTCGTTTCCACGGTCGGCAGCCCGAGCCAGTCGGCGCCGCTCAGCAGTACGAAGGCGACGATCGGATAGGCGATGAAAAATAAGCCGGCCGCAACATTGCGTTTCGGCATGCGCTGCCACAGCAACCAGATCAGCAGGACAGCCCCGATGACCTCTGTGAGATTGACGCGCCAGCGCTCCGTCTCGGGATAGGCCCCGAAGCGGAAGTAATCGAATTTGTAGTAGATGAACGGCCAGCAGGCGCCGTCCTGATGGGCGCGGCAGACTTCGCCGCTCGTGCCGTGCCAGACCGCCTCGAACAGAACGAAACGGAACAGGCCGGGGAGCGTCCAGACCAAGAACAGCACGGCCAGGACGGTCAGAAGGGCCGAGACCGGCGACGAGAACAAGTTCTTGCGCGTCCAGGCCAGGGGACCCTGGGCGAGCGCCGGTGGCGGTTCTGCGGGCGAGGGCGCGGTGCGGAGGAAGACTTGGCGGGAATAGGTCGCGTCGGTCACGGGCTCACCTTTCCACGAGCGCGACGCGCGTGTTGTAGAAGTTCATGGCCGTTGCGGTGACGAGCGAGATCGCGAGATACACCGCCATGGTCACGGCCATGCACTGCACGGCGGCGCCGGTCTGGTTCAGCACCGTGCCGGCGAAAACGGCCACGAGATCCGGATAGCCGATGAAGACGGCCAGGGACGAGTTCTTGACGATGTTCAGGTACTGGTTGGTCAGCGGCGGTACGATGACCCGCATGGCCTGCGGGATCACCACCCATTGCATGGTGACATTGGGGCGGATGCCGAGCGCACTCGCCGCCTCGTGCTGCCCGCGGCCGACCGCCTGGATGCCGGCACGGACGATCTCGGAGATGAAGGCGCCCGTGTAGATCGACAGGCCGAGCAACAGCGCCGCAAGCTCTGGGAACACCTGCTTGCCGCCGACGAAGTTGAAGCCCTTCAACTGCGGCAGGTCGACGGTGATCGGCAGGCCGAGCGCAAAATAGGCCAGGATCGGCAAGCCGAGCACCAGCACGGCGCAGATCGACAGCACCGGCAGCTGCTGCCCTGTTGCGGCCTGCCGCCTGGCAGCATAGGTCCGGAAGCCCAGCGCCAGCGCGATACCGACCAACACGGCCCAGCCCACGATCCCAGCCCCATCGCGAAACACGGGGTTCGGGATCACGAGCCCGCGATTGTTGAGGTAGACGGCGCCGAGCACCGACACCGACTGCCGCGGGTTCGGCAGCGTCTGCAGGACGATCTTGTACCAGAACACGAGCTGCAGCAGCAGCGGGATGTTGCGGAACAACTCGACATAGACGGTGGCGAGCTTGGAGACGATCCAGTTCGGCGAGAGCCGCAGCACGGCTATTACGAACCCGATGACGGTCGCGAACACCATACCGAAGGCGCCGACCAGCAGCGTATTCAACAACCCGACCCAGAAAGCCTGACCGTAGGTCGACAGCGCAGAATAGGGGATGAGGGTTTGATTGATCTCGAACCCGGCAGTCTGATTCCAGAAATTGAAGTTCAGCGGGACGTTTTGCTTCGCCATGTTGGTCGTGGCGTAATATCCCGCCGCCACCACCAGGAACGCCAGGGCGCCGAGCAGCACGACCTGGTAGACGATCCCACGCAGTCTGGGATCGTAGATGTTGAAGCCAGGTTTAGAGGCTTCACTGCCCGCGGTCTGCACCGTCATGGATGGTCGGCCTCTCGCGTCATATTCGGTCCCAGGTCACGACACAGCTGTCGGGCCCGGCCGTGCAATCTGCAGGCCAGGCCTCGCGCGGGTCAGCGGATCGGAGGTGCGTACTGCAGTCCACCCTTGTCCCACAGGGCATTGAGGCCGCGCTTGATCTTCAGCGGCGAGCCGTCGCCGACGTTTCGGTCGAAGACCTCGCCGTAATTCCCGACCTGCTTGATGATGTTGTAGGCCCAGTCGTTCGTCAGACCGAGCCCCTTGCCCTGATCGCCCTCGACGCCGAGCAGGCGACGGATGTTGGGGTTGTTCGATTTCCTCATGTCGTCGACGTTCTTCGACGTCACGCCGAGTTCCTCCGCGTTGAGCATCGCGTAGACGCTCCAGCGCATGGCGTCGTACCACTGATCGTCGCCTTGGCGGACGCTCGGGGCCAGGGGCTCCTTCGAGATGATCTCGGGCAGGACGATGTTCTCGTCGGGGTTGGACAGGCGAAGCCGCTCGGCGTAGAGGCCGGATGCGTCGGTCGTGAAAGCGTCGCAGCGCCCCGATTCGTAGGCCTTCAGCGTCTCGTCCTCGCTCTGGAACGCCACGCTCTCGTATTTCAAGCCGTTGGAGCGGAAGTAGTCCGCGAGGTTCAGTTCGGTCGTGGTGCCCTGCTGCACGCAGACCGAGGCGCCGTTCAGATCCTTGGCCGAACTGACGTTCAGCTTCTTCTTCACCAGGAAGCCCTGACCGTCGTAGTACGTGACCGGCCCGAACACGAGGCCCAAGGTGCTCTCGCGCGACGACGTCCAGGTGGTATTGCGCGACAGCACGTCGACCTCACCGGACTGCAGCGCCGTGAAGCGGTTCTTGGCATCCAGAGCGACGAACTTGACCTTCTTGCCGTCGCCCAGCACCGCGGCCGCGATGGCGCGGCACACGTCGACGTCGAGGCCGGTCCATTGGCCCTTGTCGTCCGGGATGCCGAAACCGGCGAGCCCCGTATTGGCGCCGCAGGACAGTGTTCCCTTCCCCTTGACGGTGTCGAGCGTGCCGGCGGACGCCGGGCTCGCCAGGAGCCCCATCGCGCAGGTCGCGAGAAGCCCCGCGAGTGTCTTGGTCGACAGTTTCATCTTTCCCCCGATTTCGTCTTGACAGTCCCGATGCGTCGCGGCTCTAGCCCCGGTGTTGCATCGGCCTTGTGCATCACACACTGCTTTGCCGAGGGCGGTCAAGGCTCACCGCGCTATGCTACCCGCGATGGCCGGATCTTGCCCCCGACCGAACACTTTGACCATCGAACAAGCAGAAATCGCGCTCCTCATGTCCAAACTTTCTCCAGAGACCCGCTCCACCCTGCGCAGCCGTTCCCGTCTGGTCCATGCCGGGCGCGAGCCGGGTGACCAGCACGGCTTCGTCAATACGCCCATCTATCGGGGATCGACGGTGCTGGCCGATACGATGGACGACTACCAGGGTGGCCGCAACCGCTACACCTACGGCACCCACGGCACCCCGACGACGGACGCGCTCGAGACGGCCTGGAGCGAGTTTGCCGGCGCGGCCGGAACGGTGCTGACCCCGTCGGGGCTGGCCGCCATCACGGTGGCGCTGCTCGCCGTGCTCCAAAGCGGCGATCACCTGCTGGTGACCGATTCGGCCTATTTCCCCACGCGGCGCTTCTGCGACGGCGTCCTCAAGCGCTTCGGTGTGGAAACGACCTATTACGACCCCGAGGCCGGGGCCGGGATCGCGACGCTGTTCCGGGCCAACACCCGCGCCGTGCTGGTCGAGGCGCCCGGCTCCCAAAGTTTCGAGATGCAGGATGTGCCGGCCATCGCGGCCGCGGCCCGCGCCCGCGACATCTGCACCGTCATGGACAATACCTGGGCCACGCCGCTGTTCTTCCCGCCGCACGCCCGAGGCGTCGATATCGCGATCGAGGCCGGCACCAAATACCTGTCGGGCCATTCCGACCTGCTGCTCGGGCTCACCAGCGCCAATGCGCGCTACTGGCCGGCCTTGAGGCAGTGCTTCATGGATTTTGCGATCTGCGCGGGGCCGGAAGACGTGTTCCTGGCGCTGCGCGGCCTGCGCACCATGGAACTGAGGCTGCGCGAGGCCGAACGGCAGGGGCTGGCCATGGCACGATGGCTGGCCGAACGACCCGAAGTGCTGCGGGTGCTTCACCCGGCCCTGCCCGACTGCGACGGTCACGCAATCTGGAGACGTGATTTCCTGGGCTCGTCGGGCCTGTTCTCGTTCATCCTGAAGCCGTTTCCACGGGCCGCGGTGGCCGCCATGGTGGACGGGCTCGAACTCTTCGGCATCGGTGCGTCCTGGGGCGGCTACGAGAGCCTCGTGATCCCGTTCGACTGCACGACTTATCGCACGGCCACGCGCTGGAACCCGGGTGGGCCGGCCCTGCGGCTGAGCATCGGGCTCGAGGACATCGACGACCTCAAGGCCGACCTCGACCGCGGCTTCGCGCGACTCCGCGCGGCATCGTGAGGCGCTAACCCGCGCCGCCCACCTCGCGGGCCGCCGGGACGCGCCTGCGGCGGCCGATGAGCCAGCGGACTCCGAAAAGATCGACGATCCCGACCCATACGCGGTCGAGCAGGCCGTAGTTGGACACGCCGGACAGGCGCGGCCTGTCGACGACGTCGACGAGCGCGACCTCGAAACCGTCGCGCCGCACCAGCGCCGGCATGAAGCGGTGCAGCGCGTCGAAATAGGGGAGGCCGAGATAGACCGTGCGGGGAAAACACTTCAGGCCGCAGCCCGTGTCCCGTGTTCCGTCCCGGAGGATCGTCCTGCGCACCGCGTTCGCGATGCGAGACTGCAACTTCTTCGACAGCGTGTCCCGACGCCCCATCCGCTGCCCTTGGACGAGGCCGCAGCCGGGACCGGCCTCGTCGAGCCGCGCCGTCAGGGCCGGGATGAAGGCGGGGTCGTTCTGGCCGTCACCGTCAAGCGTGACCACTGCAGGCGCGCCAGCGGCCAGGACCCCGGTGCGGATCGCCGCCGATTGTCCGCAGGGCTGTGCGTGGCGGATGTGGCGCAGCCAGGGCCGGCTCACCCTGAGACGCGCCAGTTCGTCGCCCGAGCCATCCGTCGAGCCGTCGTCGACGTAGACGACCTCGAAGGTCATTCGGGAGCCGAGAGCCCGCTCGATCTCGGCCACGAGCGGCGCGATGTTGCCGGCCTCGTTCCGGATCGGGACCACGACCGACAGGTCGAGATCGCTCACCGATGGGGTCCGGGCCGGGTCTCGGCCAGCCGGAGCGGCTTGGCCACCACGCGATCGTCGCGCTCGAAGAAACCTATTCCCCGCCGCGCGAAGCTGCGGGCCATGGCGAGCGCCACGAGGCTGCCGAGCGCGGCGCCGCCCACGACATCGCTCGGGAAATGCGCCCCGACCAGGATGCGGGACAGGCCGATCAGCAGGGCGAAGGCGAGGAACATCCCGCGCCAGCGCGGCACCATGAAGCCCAGCGCCACCGCGGCCGCGAAGGCCGAGGTCGTGTGGCCCGAAGGGAAGCTCGCCAACACATTGTGGAAGGATAGCGGGTGGAACCGGAAGGCGCCGTCGGTGGCGAGCAGCCTCGGTCGCGACCGGCCGACGAGATGCTTGATGGTCTGAGCCAGGATCCCGGACACCGCGATCGTGGCGAAGAAGAAGATGGCGCGTTCGCTGAGGAGTTGCAGCGAATCGCCCCGCCATGTCCTGACGCCGCGCCTTTGTGCCACGATCGCCACCACGGCGATCAGGGCCGAAAAGGCGAACATGTAGCCGGAGGTGCCGAAGGACGTGACGAAGTCACCGAGGGCAACGAGGCGGGGAGCGGCGTGGCCGGCATCGGTCGCCGCGGTCGTGTCGCCAAGCGCCGCCAGGACGAGAGCGACGACAAAGCCGGCAGCCGCCATGGCTATCGGAACCCGCGAGGACGGTTGAGATCGGATCATGGCTCGGTTCACTGCCGCACGTAGACGCCCATGTCGAGCGCTTTGCCCCCATTGATCAGCGTGCCGCCGACATTCGCCGCGCGATGCACCCCCGCGGCAGGGTCCAGCGCCGCATCGAATGCGCCCGCATCCGCCGACGACACGAAGGCGACCCGGCAGGGCGCATCACCCATGAACCGGGCGGCGCCGACCGGATCGGTCATCAGCAGATGCGCGTCGGTCAGGAACATCAGGCTCGGCTCGCGGTCGCCGACGGTGGCGAAGGCGGGATCCGGGCAACCCGGCCCGACCGCGTCCCGCGCCGCCGCGGCAAGGCGTCCCGATAGGGCGAGCCCAGATGCGGCACCGGAGGCGAGAAGCCAGCCGAAGACGAGGAGCGTGACCGGAACCGCGGCAGCGCTCGCCGCAGCGATGGTCCCGGTGAGATCGTTCCTGCGCTTCTGGCGCACCGCCAGAGCCACCAGACCGAGGCTCGAAATCGTCGCGAACAGCGCCGCCGCCGCCGTGGCCGGCGTCAGGCTCCAAAGCCGGCCCGCCAGGGCGAAGACTGCGGTCGCGACAAGGACCGGAACGATGCCGAGCAGGACCGCCAGAACGACGGAAGCGCGGCGGCTCTCTGCCCCGGCGCTCCGCGCCATGCGCTCGAACCCTGAAACCGCCAGAATAGCCAGGGCCGGGTAGAGCGGCATGACGTAATGGAACAGCTTCGTTTCGACGGCCTCGAACAGCAGCCAGGACGGCACGAGCCAGGCCAGCAGGAATCGAACGGCCGGGTCTGCACGGTTCCGCCAGATGGTCGGGACCGCCAGAGCCGCCAAGGGCGCCAGGGGCCAGCCCGACAGGAAGAAGGCGGCGAAATAGGTTCCCGGCGGGGCTTCATGCATCTCCTGACCGTCCAGGACCTTGCCGAGCAGGTCGTGGCCGACGGCTTCCGACAGGAAGGCGCCGTGCGTCCGCGCGATGATCAGAACGAACCACGGCGCCACGACGAGCAGGCACAGGACGAGGCCACGGATCGGGCGAAGCCCCGCGAGCCACCGCACCGAGCGCGTGCCGATCGACAGCACGATAGCGGCGAGGGCCGGCACCATCGGCGTGATCGGGCCCTTGACCAGGATGCCCAGCCCCATGGCGGCCCAGAACAGGGCCGCGATGCCGAGAGAAGGGCGGGCATCGCCCGGTCGGGCGAGCCACGCGCGCGACAGCGCACCCATGCCGGCCACCACCGTCGCGGCCACGACCGCATCGGTGGTGGCGAGCCGTGCCTCCACGCCGAGAAGCAGCGTCGACGCCATCAAGAACCCGGACAGCCACGCACCTCGGCGGGACACCAACCCCCTCGCGGTCCAGACGGTCAGGAACACGGTCGCCAGCGCGGCCAGCAGCGAGGGAACGCGATATAGCCAGATCCGGCGCCGCGCATCGTCGACGCCGAGTGCCTCTCCGGCGCCGACCGCGGCCGCCTGGAGCCAATAGATGCCGACCGGCTTCTTGTTGCGGGCTTCGTCGCCGAAGCGGATCGCCACGTAGTCTCCGGTCTCGAGCATCTGCTTCGAGGCTTCGGCGAAGCGCGGCTCGTCGCGATCCATGGGCGGCAGCGTGGAAAACCCGGGCAGCCACAGCGCCAGGGTGAACAGCAGCAACGCCGCGCCGGCCCCGAACCGCGATCGCCCCGCCCGGCCCGGCCATGCCGCGGCTCGCCCAGCCTGAACCGACCCCGACATCCCAGGCGTGGGATCGGTTTTCGAGCGGTATGAACTCAAGGCGTCATCACTCCCTCGCCCAATCGTCCAGACCGAGGCCGGCGATCCGCGCGACATCGACCGGATTGCGGCTTAAGGGAGGAGAGGGCTCGACGCAATCGCCGACCGCCGGGTCTCCCCGGCAGGATGCCCGCCCGACGAGGAGCCGATGCGACCGAAGCCGATCATCCCTCGACCCGGGCAGGAAAGCGTCTGGGACTACCCGCGGCCGCCGCGCCTCGAACGCGTGCCCGAGCCCATCCGCATCCTGCTCGGCGGGCAGGTGCTGGTCGACACGACGGCGGCTTACCGCGTGCTGGAGACCAGCCATCCGCCGACCTATTACCTGCCCGAGCATGATGTCGCACCGGGCGCGCTCGTAGTGGCCGGCGGCGGGTCGGTCTGCGAATGGAAGGGGCCGGCGCTCTACTACGATGTCGTGCTCGGCGGCCGGAGGGCGGCCCGTGCCGGCTGGACCTATCCCGCGCCGCTCCACCCGTTCGAGGCCATCGCCGGCCATGTCGCGTTCTACGCCGGGCCGATGGACGGTTGCTTCATCGGCGAGGAACGAGCGGAGCCGCAGCCCGGCGGTTTCTACGGTGGCTGGGTGACGGGCAGGATCGCAGGGCCGTTCAAGGGCGAGCCGGGAACAGGGGGATGGTAGGCGTGAGCGCGATCGACGGAGAACTGGACGGTCCGGGGCTGGCGACGTCATGACCTATGCCGAACGCCTGGCGCGTTTCGTCTACGTCCTGTGCTGGATCGCCGTGGCCGCAGTCCTGTTTTGGCTGGTGCGCAACACCGCGACCGGCACTCTGCCCTGGAGCACCAAGATCGATCCCGAAACCGGCACGGCCGGCCTTCTGGTCGAGACCGATCGAGGCACCGGATGCCAATATATCGTAACGCCCTGGGGCGGCATCGTGCCGCGCACCGACCGCGACGGCAAGGCGATCTGCGGCCTCAAGAAGTGAGGAGTTCGGACAGGCGTGTCCGCTGCGCTGTTCGGCCCCAAGCAGGCCCGTGAACCCCGGCCTCGATACGGCGTTCTCGCACGTGACCGCGGCCGAGGATCGCCCGGGCCGAACGGCGAAGGGGTGGGCATGAACGATCAGGCGAACGAGGCTGGAAAGCGTAAGGTGCTCGAGCTCATCGGAGAGATGGATTACGCCCTGCTCACCACCCGGGGCAGCGACGGCACCCCGCTCCACGCTCGTCCCATGGCCTACCGGAGCGTGGAACGCGATGGCGATCTCTGGTTCTTCACCAAGCGCGATTCGCGCAAGGTCGAGGAACTGACGGCGGACCCTCGGACGCTGGTCTGCTTTGCGGATCCGAAGAAGCAGAACTTCGTGTCGATCAGCGGGCAGAGCGAGATCGTGACGGATCGCGCCAAGGTGAAGGAGCTCTGGACGGAGATCTACCGGACCTGGTTTCCCGGCGGAGCCGACGACGAGAACGTGGTCGCGATCAGGGTGCGCGCCGAACACGCGGAGTATTGGGACACCCCGAACAGCGTCATGGTCTATGCGTTCGGCTATCTCAAGGCCGTGACGACCGGCAAGCCTTCGCGAGCCGGCGAGATCGGGGTCGTGGACCTCACCTGAGCACGGGCCGGTGCCGACGGTGGAGAGCCGGTCGGAGATGGGCAGCCGTGGGTTAAGAACCGACTCGTGGCGATCGGCCGGGACGCGGAAGAGGCCGGCGCATAGGGAGGACCGAGCACTACGGCTTCGTCGCGGGAGCGACTGGCTTGGCCAGGGTGAACTGTGCTGGCCTTTCGGCTGACGGGATATGGGACAGCGATACGAGCCGTGATCAGGGACTACGCATCCAACTGCGGACGGTTCGATCCCGTCACCCGGGCGCGAACGAAACCCGTTAGACCTGTCCGAATGAGCAGCCGTCCGCTTCCTTTCGATGACTGCCGCCGGCGCCGAAGTCCCGCAGGCGATTGAGGTCCGGCGACTACGCGGCGAAACGGATCGTGGACGCGATCTCGTCCATGGGGGTCGACAAGCTGCCGTCCTCCGCCCGGGCGATGAGGCCCAGTTCCGCGAGCGCTACCACGTCGTCATGGACGCGCCTGACGTCTCGACCAAGGGCCCGCGCCAGGGGTCGGACACCCGATGCCGGCGTCTGTCGCAGATAGCGCAGCAGGTCGTAGCGCTTCGGTGTCAGCACGGCGCAGAGTGCGGCCCAATCTCGGAAGTGAAGGCGACTGCGCGCCTCGACCGCGTGGCCGGCCTCTGCTGCTTTCCACGACGCCACGAACTCGGCCCCGACCTGATCGAAGCTGCTGCCGACACTGATCTCAACCTCTGCCATGGGCCGTTCTCCATGCTTGGACGGCTGCCTTGAAGCCGGCGACGAGTTGCTCGACGCCTTGGAACCGATAAGGCGTTTCCACCCCGCCGTCGTGCCGGTGATCGCCCTTGCCGCGCTCGTTGTCGAAGCCGATCACCCGCACGCCGCCGACGATGTAGGCGAGGGAACTTGATGCGGTGCCGTGATGGCGGCACCGGCGCCGGCACATGCCACGCCACGAGTTCGGCAAAATTCCGATCACCGAAGACGACTCTTTCGTCGAAGATGCGCACCGCCTTCATGTTGACATCGTATGTCAACGAGCGTGTTGGGGTCAAGCGACAACGGGGGCGGTATTCTTGCTACCGCGGCCTGACGACCTGAAAGTCTTGGCGACTCCGGCTGGGCTCGAACCAGCGACCTGCCGCTTAGAAGGCGGCTGCTCTATCCAACTGAGCTACGGAGCCTCGCGCTACCGCATTCCGGCGATCGATGGCCGGAGCGACGCGCCTAGTGCGTCCACTGGCCGAGGCGGCCCGGTTTGAAATTATCGGAGTACGACAGCCCCCGCCTCTCCTCTTCCGGAGGCCGATCCTCGATCTCGAACGCGATGCCGCGTCGCTCGGCGAAGGCGACAGCCTCCTCGCGCGTGTCGAACGGCACCTTGACCTGCATCTCGGTCTCGGACGATCCCGTCCAGCCCATCAAGGGCTCGATCTCCAGCGGTTCGGTCCGCTCGTATTCCAGGAGCCAAGCCTTGGTGCGGGCATGTCCCGATTGCGTGGCGCCACGCGTCGGGCGGTAGATGCGGGCGATCGTCAAGCTCTTCACCTCGGACGACTCACAAATCGGCAGAGCGCGCACGATCACCGATCCAGGCGTCGCCGACGATGGTCGGGGCAGCAGGATTCGAACCTGCGACCCTCTGCTCCCAAAGCAGATGCGCTACCAGGCTGCGCTATACCCCGACGCGTCACCGACCCCTGATGGCGGCAGGGCTACCATGATGCCGCGCGAGCGACAAGGCCGCGCTCTGCCTCGGGCTGCGCCAGCGGCTCACGGCTTGAACATGGGGTCGACGACCCTGTCACCCGGCTTGAGGCCGATGCGGGCCGCGGTGCCGGCATTGACCTCCAGCACGCCCAGCACGTCGCCGCCCGAGGGGATCGTCGTCTCGGAGAGAGGCTCCGCGTCGTGCTTCACCGAGACGACGCGGCCGTCCGCCGCGATGAACACCATGTCGAGCGGCAGGTAGGTATCCTTCATCCACATAGTCACGGGCCGCACCGCGCCGAAATCGAACAGCATGCCGTGGTCGGCCGCCATCTGGCGGCGGTACATCAGGCCCCGCTCCAACTGCTCGCGGGTCTTCATCACCTCGACCGCGAAGTGGTGTGGACCCGTCGCGGTCACGATCGACAGGTCGTCGGCCACCGGCTCGCCGGAGGCCGGCGCGGCGGGCTGAGCGGCCGCGAGCGCGGCCACGAACACGAGGGCAGTCAAGACACGTTGGGCCATGGGCGATCCGTCCGCGGTACGGGCGAAGGGCCCGCTTGGCCGCTCAATGCGACGAAGGCGAGCCCGATTCAAGGGGGCGCACTTCAGCCGCCATGAGTCCCTTCGGGCCATCGCCGAAGCGGACCAGCACGCTCTCGCCGGGCTTGAGTTCGGTCAGGCCGTAGCGCCGCAGGATCTCGATGTGAACGAAGATGTCCTCGGTGCCATCGCCCCGGGACAGAAATCCGAATCCCCGCACCCGATTGAACCATTTCACGATGGCGATCTCGAATCCTCCACTCGGCACCACCTGCGTATGCGTGCGGGCCGGCTCCGTCTGCGACGGATGGACGGCCGTCGACAGATCGAGCGACAGTACCTTGAAGACCTGAAGCCCCTTGGCGCGCCGAAGCACTTCGCACACCACGCGAGCTCCTTCCCGCGCCGTCTGGAACCCGTCGCGGCGCAGGGTGGTCACGTGCACCAGCACATCCGGAAGGCCATTGTCCGGGACGATGAACCCATAGCCCTTGGATACGTCGAACCACTTGATCTCGCCCGCGAGTTCGACGAGGTCGAGCGCGGTCTCGCCGGCATCCCCGAGATCGGGATGAGGCTCCAAGGACTGATCTTTGCTGCCCAACGCAACCACCCTGTCCAGAGGCGCGACCGCCCCGACCCCAACATCACGTGCGTGCCGGGCGCGGCTCCGCAACATGCCTCCCGGCAGCTCAAGCCCGCAATGGAGCCGCGGACCATCGACACCAGCCCGACCCCGGCGCCCGCTCGAAGCCGAATCACCCATGAACCGCAACTCACCGAGTCTAGCACCGGCCGAAATGCGGCAAAGACGAAACTGCAGGCAGGTCCGAAGTTTACGGAATGTGTGTTTTTGACGCCCGATCCGGGGAAAAAGTGGCGGGGCTAACCTCAGAGAAGGTCGAGCACGTCGCCGATATCGTCGTGGATCACCACGTCGGCCTCCGTGTCGAGCGGCGTGGGTTCGCGATTGACGATCGCCAGTCTGGCGCCATTGCCGAGCGCGAGTTCCGGAAACCGTGCGGCAGGCCGCACCAGCAGGGTCGATCCGAGGATCACGAAGAGGTCGCAGCCGAGCGCTGCATCGGCAGCACGCTCGAGATCGTCCGGCACGAGCGGCTGACCGAAAGCGATGCTGGCCGACTTCACGATGCCGCCGCAGTCGCACACCGGCAACGCGGCATCGCGCTCGAACCGGACCCGGATCGGGGCGAGCGGGTGACGCGCGCCGCAAGCGAGGCAATGGGCATAGGTGCCGTTGCCATGCAATTCGACGAGGCGGTGGGCCGGGAGGCCTGCCGCTTGGTGCAGCCCGTCGATGTTCTGGGTGACGACCGAATGGAGCAGGCCCTGCCGGGCCCATCGGGCTACGGCGCGGTGGCCCCGTCCCGGGCGCGCTCCGGCGTAGAGGTCGTCCATGGCGAACTTGCGCCGCCAGGCCTCGGCGCGCTGGGCCGGGTCGACGAGATAGTCCTTGAAGCCGATCGGCCGATGCACCCTCCAGGGGCTGCCCGGGGAGCGGTAGTCGGGCACCCCGCATTCCGTCGAGATTCCGGCTCCCGTGAACACCGTGACGGCACGCGCCTTCGAAAGTAGCCGGGCCAGTTCCCGCCGGCCTTCGTCGGTCCGCCGGCCCCCGGCTGTCATCGCGCCGCGAGGTCCGGGCGCGTCAGGCCGGCCGCTTCAGCGCCACGACGTTGTGGAGCCGGGCGTCGGCGCTGTCGAAGAAGCGCTTGATGCCCCGCGCGGCCTGGCGGATGCGCTGCTCGTTTTCGACCAGCGCGAGGCGGACATGGTCGTCGCCGTGTTCACCGAAGCCGATGCCGGGCGCGACCGCGACTTCGGCCTTCTCGATCATCAGCTTCGAGAACTCCAGGCTGCCGAGGTGCCGGAAGCGCTCCGGGACCGGCACCCAGGCGAACATGGAGGCTGCGGGGGCCGGCACGGTCCAGCCAGCCGTCGCGAAGCTGTCCACCATGACGTCGCGCCGGGCCTTGTAGACGGCGCGCATCTCGGAGATGCAATCCTCCGGGCCATTGAGGGCCGCAGCCGCCGCAACCTGGATAGGCGTGTAGGCGCCGTAGTCGAGGTAGCTCTTGACGCGGGTCAGCGCGGCCAGAAGCCGCTCGTTGCCGACCGCGAACCCGATACGCCAGCCCGGCATCGAGAAGGTCTTCGACATCGAGGTGAACTCCACCGTCACGTCCAGGGCGCCCGGCACCTGCAGCACGGAGGGCGGCGGCTCGCCGTCGAAATAGACCTCGGAATAGGCCAGGTCCGACAGGATGAAGATCTCGTGCCGCTTCGCGAAGGCGACGAGATCCCGGTAGAAATCGAGGGACGCCACCATGGCGGTCGGGTTCGACGGATAGCAGACCACGACCGCCAGGGGCTTCGGGATCGAATGGACGACCGCGCGTTCCAGCGCGGTGAAATAGTCCGGCGTCGGCTCGGCCGGCACCGAGCGGATGACCCCGCCGGCCATCAGGAAGCCGAAGGCGTGGATCGGATAGGACGGATTCGGCACCAGGACGACGTCGCCGGGACCCGTTATGGCCTGCGCCATGTTGGCGAAGCCTTCCTTCGAGCCCAGCGTAGCGACCACCTGGCGGTCGGGATCGAGCTTCACACCGAACCGGCGGGCATAATAGCTCGCCTGGGCGCGCCGGAGCCCCGCGATCCCTTTCGAAGCGGAGTAGCGGTCGACGCGCGGCTTCGTCGCGGTCTCGACCAGCTTGTCGATCACGTGCTTGGGGGCCGGCAGGTCGGGATTCCCCATGCCGAGGTCGATGATGTCGGCGCCGCCGTTCCGGGCCGCAGCCTTCAGGCGGTTCACCTCTTCGAAGACATAGGGCGGCAGGCGGCGAACGCGATGAAAGTCGGACATGGCACGGGCGACCCTGGCGAGCGGCGGCGGGATGCGACGGATTCCGAAGCCTAATACGGCGTGGTGAGGTTTCGGTAAATCAATTCACGAGGGGCGGCTTCGCCCTGGTGGCCTTGCTCGATTGCGACAGGTCGAGCGGCGGCTTCGGCGCCGGATTCAGCTGCCGGTTCTTGGCGGCGTCGAGTGCGCTCTTGGCGGCCTGGATCTGGGCGGGCGATTTGACCGCGAGCGGGCTGACCTTGTGGGGCAGAGCCGGCTGCATGTAGTCGAGCTTGGAAGGGTCGGGACGCGTCCTCTCCACGAAATCGGGAGCCGGCTCGGCCGGCGCCGCCTTGACGTCGAGCTTTCGAAGAAGGCTGTCCCACAGGCCGGAGCTGTCCCCCCCCTCATCCGCGGCATGGGCCGAACGAAGTGCCGACGAACCCGCAAGCAGAAGCAGCACGGCGCCGGCCAGAGTTATCGGATGACGCCGAGCACGGTCCCGGCCGGAGTCTCTCCCACGCATCAGCACCACTCCTCTCGTGACCGGCAACGAGCGCGGACCGGGACGGGTTTTCGGCTCTCGCGGCTAGCCGAGTATTATGGTGGAAACGGGACGCAGCACCGTGCCGACACAGGACTTCCGGATCAGCCGCGACCAAGCAGGCGGGCTGCGCGTTGATGGTCGGCAAGCGCAGCAGGACGGGAACGGCGCCGAACCCTCATGACCGGAGCGGGGGAAGAGCCTTAGCTCGACAGGGTGAAACCCAGCCGTGCTCGCAGACGACATGCCACCCGACGAGGTACGCCATGAAGGGTCAACGTCCATCGCGGTCGGACTCCCGCGTCAAGCCGAAACCCCTGCACGATCCGGCTTCGGTCCCACCCGACGCGCCGAAACCCGTTCCCAAGGTTCTCGTGGGAGCGCGGACCCTCGACGAGGGCCGGGCTGCTGACGCCGGCGGCGCATCCCGTCACGAGCAGGCCGCAGGCGAAGGGAAGGCCCATTTGCAACAGTCGGGCCGTGCATTCGCCCCGAGGCCGAAGAAGCAGAGCGCTGCCGGCCGCCAGCCAACCGACGCTGCGGCAACGGCAGGAACGGCGGACGCCAACCCCCCGGACGGCACGCAGCGAAAGCCGGTTCCGGTCGCGCCGACGAGGCTCGTCCCTCCCGCGGAACCTGAGGCTGAAACGGATCGCGGAGAGGTTCCCGCCCCGAAGGGGCGAACTGCGGCACCCGGCACCGAGAATGCCGAACGCGCGACAGCGCCCGGCCTGTCGGACTTCGAACGCCTGTCGCGCAACATGGGTCTGCTGCTCGAAGAGAGCCAGAAAGTCGCGGCCGCCTACATGGAACCGCGCAGCGGAAGGACGCCTGGGCCGGTCCCGGGCGGCGAAGACGTCAAGGACATGGTCAAGACGCTGGGCCAGGTGGCGGGCTACTGGTTCATGGACCCGACCCGCATGGTGGTGGCCCAGGCCACGCTGTCGACCCAGATCATCGACCTGTGGGCCGAAACGATGCGCCGCATCACGGATGGAGCGGCGCCGGAGCCCGAACCGGCCAAGTCGTCCGACAAACGGTTCGCGGCGCCGGAATGGCGCGAATTTCCGGCTTTCGATTTCCTACGCCTTGCCTATCTGCGCACCACCGACTGGGCCAATACGCTGGTCGAAGACGCCGAACTCGACGAGGCGACGCGGGAAAAGGCGCGTTTCTACCTGCGCCAGTTGTCGGGGGCGCTGTCGCCCTCGAACTTCCTCGTCACCAACCCGGAACTGCTGAAACACACGTTCGAGGAGGGCGGTGAAAACCTCGTACGCGGCATGCGGATGCTGGGCGAGGATATCGCGGCCGGGAACGGTGACCTCAAGATCCGGCAAAGCGACACCAGCACGCACACGCTCGGCGTCAACATGGCCGTGACGCCCGGCAAGGTCGTGTTCCGCAATGACCTGATGGAGCTGATCCAATATGCGCCGTCGACCCCGGAGGTGTACCGGCGCCCGCTGTTGATCGTGCCGCCTTGGATCAACAAATTCTACGTGCTCGACCTGAACCCGGCAAAGAGCTTCATCAAATGGGCGGTCGACCAGGGGCTCACGGTCTTCGTGATCTCGTGGGTCAACCCGGACGAGCGCCACGCCGACAAGGATTTCGAGAGCTATATGCGCGAGGGCATCTTCGCGGCCCTCGATGCGATGGAAGACGCGACGGGCGAACGAGATGCCACCGCGGTGGGCTACTGCGTCGGAGGCACGCTGCTGGCCGTGACGCTGGCCTATATGGCGGCGAAAGACGACGCGCGGATCTCCAGCGCCACCTTCCTGACGGCTCAGACCGATTTCCGCAATGCCGGCGACCTCAGGGTCTTCGCCGACGAGGAACAGATCAGCGCCGTCGAGGCCGAGATGAAGCAGCAGGGCTATCTCAGCGGGTCGAAGATGGCCAATGCCTTCAACATGCTGCGCCCGAACGAGCTGATCTGGTCTTACGTGGTCAACAACTACATCAAGGGCAAGGCGCCGATGCCGTTCGACCTGCTGACCTGGAATTCGGATTCCACCCGGATGCCGGCCGCCAACCACGCCTTCTACCTGCGCAACTGCTATCTCGGGAACAAGCTCACCAAGGGCGAAATGGCGCTGGGGGGCGAGCCGCTGGATCTGGGCCGGGTGACGATCCCGGTCTATAATCTTGCGACGCGGGAGGATCATATCGCGCCGGCGCGCTCGGTCTACGTCGGGGCCCAATATTTCGGCGGCCCGATGCGCTACGTGCTGGCGGGTTCGGGCCATATTGCGGGCGTGGTCAATCCTCCCTACAAGCCGAAATATCAGTTCTGGTCCGGACCGCCGGTCGAGGGCACTTACGAGGACTGGCTCGCGGCCGCGAGCGAGACGCCCGGAAGCTGGTGGCCGGATTGGATCTCCTGGGTGGCGGCGCAGAAACCCGACAAGGTTCAGGCGCGCGAGCCCGGCACCGGTCGGCTTCCGGCACTCTGCGACGCTCCCGGAGACTACGTGCGGGTACAGAGCTGACGCGGGCGGCGCACTCTTGTCGCGGCCGCCGCCGGCCCGCATAGTCGGGGTCGGCGCGTCCGGAACGAGAGGCCGCCCTACGGGAGATCGTCATGAAACTGGTTCGCTACGGTGATGCTGGACGCGAGAAGCCGGGCCTGGTCCACGGCGGCACGGTGCGGGACGTCAGCCACATCGTGCCGGACTTCGCGGGAGATCATCTGAGCCGCGAGTCGCTCGCCAGGATCGGGGCCGCGAACCCCGACAGCCTGCCTGTCGTGAGCGGTTCGCCGCGCCTCGGTCCCTGCGTGGCTCGGCCCTGCAATTTCATCGCGGTCGGGCTCAACTACGCCGACCACGCGGCCGAGACCGGGGCGCCCATCCCGAAGGAGCCGATCCTCTTCAACAAGACCCCCAACTGCATCGTGGGCCCGAACGACGAGGTCATTCTGCCCAAGGCCTCCGAGAAGACCGATTGGGAGGTGGAACTCGCCATCGTGATGGGGGCGCGCACCTCCTACATCGGCGAGAAGGAGGTGTTCGACCACATCGCCGGCTTCTGCATCTGCAACGATGTCTCGGAACGGGAGTATCAGACGGAGCGTGGCGGCCAGTGGATGAAGGGCAAGGGCTGCGCCACCTTCGGACCGCTCGGCCCCTGGCTGGTGACGCCCGACGAGATCCCCGACGTCCAGGCGCTCGACATGTGGCTCGACGTCAATGGCAGGCGGATGCAGACCGGCTCGACCGGCACA
>JAABUL010002960.1_pt1 | contig 26582 bp, 19 predicted proteins | sample 5559151 | NCBI WGS metagenome assembly JAABUL01 (sample SAMN10711876, study PRJNA513368) | rock metagenome | isolation source: Antarctica rocks | place: Antarctica: Victoria Land, Pudding Butte sud | reverse complement strand
CAACGGCCGCCTCGAGCACCTACGCGGGTCAGCACTGGGGTTTCGCAACCTCACCAACTACGTCGCCAGATCGCTCCTGGAGACCGGCGGGTTCAGACCGGGGCTACACCTTCGATTGCGATGAGCCGGATATCCCACCTGTTGAATTGGAGAGGAACTTCTATTGTCAGGCGTCGGCTGATGAGGTAGCGTAGCAACTATAAAAACTAAGTCTCCGGACTTGCCGGGGTGATTCACACTGCAGGTCAGAGGTACCCAGTGGGTTTCAAGGCTCGAACACCAGATCGAGACCACCGCCAGATAGCGCGAACAGCACCCGCCAGATAATACGAACTGTCACAGACCTCGACTACACCGTCAACTGTGAAGAGCCGGATAAGATATTAAAGGCTGGTACGTAGCCGAGCCCCGTGGCTCCCTCGTTCCCTCGCCCGCACCGCCCCATTGAACACCAAACCCGGCCGCTACCAACCCTCCGACCAGTTGTTAGCCTTCCTCCACAACCTATAATTATGCCGCCCCCAAACGCCCAAACCCACATGCCAGGCCGCGACCCACCGGTGCGCCAACCATAACGAGGGCCTAAACATAGTGGCGGTACCACCCCTTTTTCACCGACAACACCGAGCAGGTCACCGACGCCGACATCACCCACCGGCAACACGCCATCGTCGAATCAGTGTTCGCCGATCTCATCGACGGACCCTGGGCCCACCAGCCGTCGGGACGGTTTTCCTCGAACGCGGCCTGGACGGTACTCGCGGCGATCACCCACAACCTGCTCCGCGCCGCCGGCACCCTCGCTGCGCCGCACCTGGGCAAGGCCCGCGGCGCCACCCTGCGCCGACAAATCATCAACGTCCCCGCCCGGATCGCCCGACCACAAGGCCGGCGGATCCTGCACCTGCCCGCGCACTGGCCTCACGCCGACAGCTGGAAAAGCCTATGGAACAACACCTGTCACCACAGTCGACAAGTCACCGCCTAACCCGCGCCCACCCAGGCCGCAAAGCCGCTACCAGGAAACAACAGTGGAGAAGCTGGACAGACCAGCAACACCCACGCGCCTCCGACCAATCAACCCGCTCTGAAAGTCACCTTCACCCCGATCAAGATCAACACCCTGCCGGTCTACGGATTCAGGCTTAGTACCCGCCGCCCCGGTTGGCGGAAGCAGGTCATCCGCTGACCGGCGTCAAGCAACGGATGAGACGGTTCGAGGTCCACCCGAAGGTGCGCCGGCTGGGTCTGAGGTTGAGCGCGTTGGGGTAGGCAACGCCGGGTTGCGGGAGGCTAGAGGGCGGAAAGGGTTCTCCACTGGTCTGGCGAGTAGATCCAGTCGTACAGCGAATCTTGTTCGGTCATCGCGGGGCCGCCGGTGTTGGTGACGACGACGGGGTCGCCGTAGATGGCCGATGTGTAGTATTCCTTCGCGGCCTGCTCGCCCATGTTGATGCAGCCGTGGGAGACGTTGGCGATGCCGAAGGCGGCGGCTGCCTTGAGGTTCTCGTGGATGAATTCGCCGTTGTTGTTGATTCGGACCGCCCACTTCTCCAGCACGTTGCAGTAGTCGAATATCGGGTTGCACATCGAGAACGTCGGGAATTTCTCCGTGACGATGTGGATGCCGTTGACCGTGGCACGGCCCGGTATGGAGTCCTTGCCGTAGGAGACCGCGTAGTTGTTGGTGACCTTGTCATCGACGGTGACGATCAGGTGGAAGGTGGAGGCGTCGGCGATGACTATCTGGGACCGTCCGACGGTGAAGTCGGAGGTGAAGTCCTCACGTCCCCACTGCCCGTTGCCGTAGTCGACGCCTTTGAGCTGGGCTGCGAGGTGCACCTTGGTGAACGCCGGCCAGTATGGTGTGGTGCCGCCGACGGGGCTGACGGTGGGACGCCAGTGGACCCGGGACTGCATCGGGCCGCCTTTTTGGATTTGCTCGTCTCGGAGCCACCCCCAGTTACCTTTGAGCGCCCTACCGGCGGAGGTGGTGACCGTCAGGGCTTTCTCGGCGTTGGCCCTGTTGGTGACGACTCCGGAGAAGGTGACGATGATCGGGGCGCCGACCCCGACGGTGCCGCCGGTGGGGATTTGCATCGACGCCCGCTGGGTGGCGGCCGGTTTCACGGTGGTGAAGGTGCCGTTGATTGCGCTGCGTCGGCCGGCGACGCTGACCGCGGTGCCGACGGCGGTGTAGGTGGTGGCGTAGTTCAGTCGGGCGCTGCTGGTCCACGTCGCCTTGTCGGCAGACACGGCGCCCGGGACCGTCCTTCCGTCGTCGCTGGTGATCGTCAGCTGCGCAATTTCCGCCCCGGACATGGTGATGGTCACCGGATCGTTCGGCGGCACATTCCTGGCGCCGAAATCCGGCTTCGCCGTGATGTGAATCGTTCGTCCCGCGTTCGGCGACGCGGTGGCGGTGGCGGCCGGCGTCGGCGCCTTGGCCGGCGCGGTGGTGGAGTTGCTCAGAGCGGAAGCCGTCGCCGGTGGGGACGCCGGCCCTTGGCCGGCGGTGACTGTCACCGTGACGACCTCCGGGGACGCCGAACACGCCGTTGTCAGCAGCGCCCACGCGGTGACCGCGGCCACCGCCGCCGCCGTGGGTCCACTGATCAATCCGGCTAGGCGGGTGCGCATCTTGGTCTCCAAATATTCGGTCGTGAGGTCGCCGAGGGCGCGCCGGCGACCGGGGCGGCGTGAGATCGTCTCGAGCTGTCGGCCGTCCTCACCCATTTCTGCCGGACGTTGCCTGCACGGCCGGTTTCGCCTGGTAGGTAGGTGGCGGGACAAGTCTTTGACGGATGCTTCATCGGGCGTTTCGACGCAGGGATCGCGGAAGGATCCGGCCGGCCCAGCTGACGGCGGCGTTGCGGTGAAGGCCACCGACCACGCTCTTGACGCTGGCGGCAAGCGGGGCACCGTCGATGCCCGGGGCGGTGGTCGGTGATCGTGACAGCTGCCGCGGTGTTGTGGATGCGGGCGGTGGCGGCAGAACGAGCGGGAGCAGTGTGCTCCGCGGTGTCATACCAGTCCCGTTCGGCGGCCAACACCAACTGTCGGATGCGGGACCGGTCCGTGTCCACCAGGTGGGTGTGGCGACCGATTCGCCGGGTTGTGGGCCGATGGCGTGGTCGATGGCGGGTCCTGGATCGGCTGCGTAAGGGGGTCGGCGCTGCGTAATAGGTCGGCGGTGGGTGGGCCGCCGGCGCTGTGAACGTCGACGGCCCTCCCGCTGCGGGTCATGACGTCTGCGCGGCCGGCTCGTCCGGCGGCGCGGCGTGGCGCGGCCGGGTCGCTGCGATGGTGCCGGCGACGGCCGCCCCGACCAGAGCTGCCCCGCCGGCGATGAGCACACCCTTGTCCTGGATGCCGGCGGTGCTGCCGCCGCCGGTGGCGACTCCGCCGACCGGGATCGGCATGTCACCCAGATCAGAGGCCGGGGTGTTGGCGTCGGGGTTGTAGTAGCCGCCGTGTGGGGTGCCCAGATACGGGAAGGTCGGCAGGTAGTGCACGGTGTTCCCGGCGGTCACGTCGGTGTTGCTGGAGGTGATGCCCTGGGTGACCGCGCCGGCCGCCTTGTCCGGGGTGTAACTCTTGTCCACCAACGCGTAGGTGGCGCCGGCCAGCGCCCGCAGCTCGATGGTGGTCACATCGTCGAAGACCCGCCGGCCGTTGGGGAACCCGGCCGGGTCCATCCCGATCAGGCCGAGGTTGCTGGGACTGTCGGTGGTCGGCGGAATCGCCATGTTCAACCGCACCAGGTCCGCCTGCGTCGGCCCGGTGTAGTTCTGAAAACCCGGGACCACACCGGCGGGAATGCCGGTGAGCAGGATCGCCAGAAGATCCGCGCGGGGCTTACCGGAGTCGTTCAGCGCGCTAAGGTTCGGGAACACCCCCGGGTACAACACGGGCAGCAGGTGCGAAAGCTCCGGTGAGCTGACATGCGAGGCGAACTGCTTGTCCTCGGCCGGTTTCTGCGAGTTGAAGAAGTCCTTTTTGGTGATCGGGATCAAAACCTCGTTGAACAACGGGTTGGCCAGGCGGGACACCTGCACCCAGGGGCCGCTGTTGACGATCGTGCCGTCCGCTTCGTACATCTTCGACCGTTGCCGACTGGCCGAGGCGTACACGCCGATGACCGAGCCCTGCTTGGTCGGGTCCGTCGGGGCCACGCCGCCCACGGCCAGGTCGGTCTTGGGTACCTGCAGGCTGATGGAGTGAACATTTTTCGTTGCCAGCCCGTTGACGCCCGGCGCCTGCGGCATCTGCGACCCGACGTGCAGGTTCTGGAATGGCCGCAGATCAGCCAAGTCGAAGATCGCGCCGATGTCGACGTAGAAGCCTTCGGCCCGCTGCCCGGTGTACAGAGTGCGGCCGCCGGGCAGGCTGTGAATCGCCGCGCTGGCCAGCGCAGCGAAATTCGGGGTGGACAGCGGTCCGATGTTGCACGGCGGACACGCCAGATCACTACCCAGCACCTCGCTCTTCCCGTCCGCAACCCGGGTGACCGAGCCGAACTGGCGGCGATTCCAATTCTTGCTGTCCAAAGATTCGATCGGCCCCACGTTGTACAAAAAGGTGTTCGGAAGCGTGTAAACCGTGTGGAACTTGAACTGGTAGGTGATGTTCGGGATGCCGTCACCGTCGTTGTCGATGTGGATCTCGTACAAAACGTCGTCGCCGAACTCGAAAAAGTTCGGGCCGCCGGCAGGGTCCTCCAGCGGCACGAAGTTCGCGATCAGCGTCACGGTGTCGGGCTTGTCGGGACTGACGAACGCATAGACGTCGGTGTTGTCCGCGGCCGGATCACCAGAAATTCCAGGGGCCTCTTTATGAGATGACATGAACTACCTCTCCAACAAATATCGGAATTGCGGAATGGTAAACGGACACCGAACTTCAGGCGTTCTTGGCGGAACCGGCGATCCGGGCCAGGCGGGAAGCCAACTCCGCGTCCCGATACACCACCTCGCGCTCTCCGATCATGACCACGATCTCACCGCTGCGATGGTCCTTGACGTACGCGATGAACGGCCGGTCCGGCAGCGCTCCAACAGCCGCCGGAAGCACCGCCGCCGGATGCACCGCCGCGGGAACCGGCGGCTGCGCCGAAGCCACCCCCGACACCAGGACGGGAGTGAACGCGGCCCCCACCGCCACCGCACCCAATGTGCCGCCATGTTGCAGGAACCTACGGCGAGACTGATCAGCCACGGCACTCTCCAATGTCAGGAACAAACCGGCTCCTCCGGCAATGTCCGAAAGAGGTCACACAGCACTTTCCGCCGGCGGCTCACCAACACCCACCCACAGGTCCGGGTCCGCCGGGCGCAATCCGCGAAACAGTACGCTTCCACCACCACCAACCACACTAACGGTACTCAAACCGTTACACAAAGCAATACCATCAGCCGGTCGGTCGCCATATGCTGGAAATTCGACGTCGTCGGCCGGCCGCCGGTGTCGTTGGGTAGCGGCAGCCGGCGCCATCGATCACCGCACATAGCGGCCTGCACCTGGCTCGTTGCGCCTGCTTCAGGCCAAGCCACAGTGAGTAGACAACCGAACTGCTGACACCGGGCGGAGGAACGGTGCCGGGTTATGACCTTGGCTCCGGTGGGTACGTCACGCCGCAGGTCCTGTCAGATCCTCAATCCGGTGCGGGGTCGTGCGGCCGCCAATGTCTGCGTGCGATGTTGCGCAGGGAGCAGACCTTTACGGTCGGCGCTGGTTTTCAGGGTGGATGTCAACCACGATGATGAGGGACGGCGATGACGGGACAACTGTTCGGCGACCGGTACCAGGTCGGCGACACCCTCGGCTTCGGCGGGATGTCGGAGGTCCACCGCGGCCGGGACCTGCGACTGGGTCGCGACGTGGCGATCAAGGTGCTGCGGGCCGACCTGGTGCGTGATCCGTCGTTTCAGACGCGGTTCCGCCGGGAGGCGCAGAACGCAGGGTCGCTGAACCACCCGGGCATCGTCGCGGTCTACGAGACCGGCGAGACGCAGGGCGAGGCCGGCACGATTCCCTACATCGTCATGGAGTACGTGGACGGCGAGACGCTGCGTGACCTGCTCAAGCGCGAGGGGTCGTTGGAGCCCGCCTGGGCGATGGAGATCGTCGCGGACGTCTGCGCCGCGCTGGACTTCTCGCACCGCCACGGCATCGTGCACCGCGACATCAAACCGGCGAACGTGATGCTGACCAGGGCCGGCGCGGTGAAGGTGATGGACTTCGGCATCGCCAGGGCCGTCGCCGACGGTCAGGCCACCGTGAGGGCCACCGCCGCTGTCATCGGGACCGCGCAGTACCTTTCGCCGGAGCAGGCCCGCGGGCAGGCGGTCGACGCCCGGTCGGATGTCTACGCCACCGGCTGTGTGCTGTTCGAGCTGCTGGTCGGTGCGCCGCCGTTCACCGGGGATTCCCCCGTCGCTGTCGCCTACCAGCATGTGCGGGAAGATCCGAAGGCGCCCAGCGAGGTCAAGCCCGGGCTGCCCCGCGAACTCGATTCCATCGTGCTCAAGGCGTTGAACAAGAATCCGCTGAACCGGTACCAGACAGCGGCGGAGATGCGCGCGGACCTGGTCCGGGCGCTGTCCGGCCAGGCGATGCACGCCACCCCGCTGATGAACGACGACGAGCGGACGCAGCTGATGCGGACCGCGCTGGAGCGGGTCGGGATGGCGGTCGCGCCGGTCCTGTCGCTGCTCGCGCCGCCGCGCCGGGTGATGGCCGACGAGGTCTGGGAGGACGAGGAACCGGACCGGGCAAAGAAGGTGCGAGGGTTCGTCGGGGTCGGCGTGCTCTGTCTGTCCCTGCTGGCCGGCGCCATCTTCCTCACCATGAAGGTCGTCAACACCCCGGACAAGGTGGCCCCGGTCCTCGCGCCGCAGGTGCAGCAGCTGGCGCTGGCGAAGGCCGAACAGACCATCACCGACGTCGGCCTGAAAGTCGGCACCATCAGTCCGGTGGAGTCCACTGCGCCCAGCGGGTCGGTCACCAAGCAGGACCCCAGCCCCGGCACGCTCGTCGACGCCGGCAAGCCGATCAACCTCGAAGTCAGCAAGGGCATCAGTTGGACGGGCGCTGCGCGTCACCGGGGGCATGGGAAAACTGTGGCGGCACGGGCTGACACCTGCTGAAGCCCCCTATGGCCCGTTGCCCTGGTGTAATTGCTGGTGGCGGGTGCACAATTTCGGGGTGTTCCGGTAGACCTCGTCCTTTTTGTGGTGCCATCGAGCCCGCGCATCAGTTTGAGGCGGAGGGCATTTGCTTGACCCCCACGGGAACCGTGGATTGTTGCCATCGAGCACGCATGTCAGAGTCCTGTTTCGATCCCGCCCTCCCCGGAGCACGCACAGCGGCTGTCACCTGGTAGCCGTTGACGTGATGACGAAGGGAGTTCTGCGATGGACGTGATTCACCCGCGGTGCGCAGGCATGGACATCTCCAAGAAGGACGCCAAGGTCTGCATACGGATCCAAGGCGTCTCCGGCAAGCGAGCCACCTCGACAGTGACCATGCCGTCCTCCGCCGCGTTCGACCCTGACCTGCAGGCAGGTCCGCGGTCCGACCGGGGTTGGCACCGACACTTTGTAGCGGCGGGCCATCTCGGTGACCGGGGAACGGTGTTTACCGGCCAGGGTTTTGAGCAGCGAGGTTTCCATGACCCAGTGGAGAACGCCCAGGAACACGTCCTGGGCGAGGAGGTAGTACTGGACCAGCCCTGGGTACTCGGCCTGATACTTCACGGGCGATGGTGAAGTCCTCGTCGTGCAGCAGCACACCACGTTGGGCTGGTTTCCCGTTCTTCAGGTAAAGCTGGCAACGCTGTTTGATCACCGGCCTGGGCACGAACAGGCCAATCGCACCGTTGACCGCCCGGCGACCCCGGGTGATCTTGGTATCGGCGTGTTGGGCTCTGATCTCATAGCCCAGGAAGTGCGCCGCCGTGGTGCTGGCGTGCGTGATCAAGGTCTTGGACGGCGACAGTTCCAGCTTCAATTCATCGAGCAGGAACTGGGCGATCTTCGACTTGATCTCCTGGGCTTCGTGCTTCGGCCCGGCGAACCCGAGCGGCCAGTCATCGGCATACCTCACATAACGCAGCCGCCGGTAATGCGGATCGTTGCCGGTCCTGACTGGGCAGGGACCGTTGCACCCGCCGCAGGGCGTGCACCTGGTCCTGGTCCCGGTGTCGGCGGGCCCGCGCGATCGCATACTCCACGGTGCGATACGCCGGGTTGGGCTGCCGCCGCTCGCCGTGGTTGTACTCGGGCATCAAACGCTGTTCAACGAACTCATCGAGCCGGTCAAGGTAGATATTGGACAAGACGGGACTGGCGACGCCGCCCTGCGGCGCACCGGAGAGGGTGGCGTGCCAATGCCAGTCCTCCAAATATCCGGCCTTGAGCATCCGGTCGATCAGTCGCAGGAACCGGCCATCGTGGATCTTCTCCGCCAGGATCGACAGCATCACCTGATGATCCAGACTCCCGAAACAGTCGGAGATGTCACCCTCGATGAACCAGTGTGTCCCCTTCCAGACCGCCGCCACCTCGCTCAGCGCGGTGTGGCAGCCCCGGCCGCGACGAAACCCGTGGGACCGGTCGGAGAACTGGGGTTCGTAGTAGGCGTCCAGCAGCAGACGCACCACCTCGGCGACCAGTTTGTCCGACCAGGTCGGCAAGCCCGACGGACGCTGCTTCCCGTTCTTCTTCGGGATGTAGATCCGCTTCACCGGCCGCCATCGGTACCGTTCATGACGCAACGCGTCGATGATCGTGCCGATCTTGGCCAGGGACATGCCTTCCACGGTTTCCCGGTGACCCCCGGCGTCATCGCACCCTTGTTGGCGTAGATGCGCCCGTAGGCCAGCAGGAACAACTGCGGGTTGAACAGCTGCCGATACAACCTGTTGATCGGCAGTCCTTTCCTACCGCGCTTGCCGATGACGTCCAGCACCGTTGCGGCGTTCTGCATTACGCATACCTCCCATCGCTGAACCTCACTGGCCACCTGTGCCCCTTTGCCCTGCGGACGGCTTTCCCGTCCTCCTTGGCAGGTCGTCACTCCTGCGACTACTACGGGCACTCCGTGGCCATAGGGCTCGCGCCCCGTAGGCGATCCCGTGGTACGTCGTCGTTGTACGTATCGAGCACGACGTAGGCCGTCCACTCATCTCCTTAACCGCCCTCACTGGGCGACGGCCCGAACCACGAAGGTTGCCCGGCCTCACAGGTTCACGTCCGGACATGATTCGGCGTCGGTCACAAGCGTCGTTCCGACGGGTGCGCACTTTCACCACTGGAGATTGGACTTCAAGCAATCAAGCCTTGGCCATATCGCGCGGGCCTTGCGGCACCCCGCCCTGGACGCCTCCAGACGGCCACCGCTTCCCTGGCATGCTCTTGTCCCCTCGCGCTTTCGCTCCAGGTAAACCAGGCGACCCAGAAACCTCCCTTCGAGTTCCTCCCGGCTGCGCCGGGGATACAACGACGCGCCTCACGGCGCACACCGTGCATGCGGTTCTCCCGCACACGGCTCACCGACGTCGTTCACCGCCGGCATTCAGCGCCCTCCGCCAGGCCCGGAAGGGTCTGGGTGCGGCGACGGTTTCAGCAATCGTGATCAGCCCGAAGTGGTTCGGCGATTGAAAGAACACCACCGAACGACCCCAGGCCCGGCTGCGCTGGTGGTGACCAGAGACCACGATCACCACTCGCATCCGGGCGAAGCTGATCAACTTCTCAAACAGCAACGTCGAATTCCCAAACCGGAAATACGCGGACCAGCCGCGCAGAAACCGATTCATGTCATCGACCAGCTCCTTGATCGGCAATTGCAACCGGCTGCGGTCGGTCAGCTCTTTCAACCGATCGCGAGCCCGCTGCATCGCCTTGCTCGTCGGCCAACGCGCCAGGAAGGTGACATGCCGACCGGTATGCCGCAGGGACGGGAAGTGCTCCCACACACCGGGATCGGCGTACAGCTGGTGCACAGCGCTTCTGAATCTGTAACGCAACTCGTAGACGCGTTACGTTGTAACGTAATCCACCGATCCCATCTGTACCCGAGATGCGTACAACGCAACAGCATGAAACGAATGTCCATCGTTTTCGGACAACCCCTCGGAGTAGCCGCGGTTCGACTGTGAGCTGCGGCGCAAATGGCGAAGAGCCTCGCGAGTCGACACAGTTGTGGCCGGGGCGGATGCCCCGGGCCACAGTCTTCTGTCTGGTGCGGTGAGGCGGTTAGTTGGCCGCGCCGTTGGTGTAGGTGGTCACGGTTTGTGGCTGGCCGCTGTTGGCACCCGTGGCCGCGGGGCCCTGCCCGTCGATGACGTGGTCGATCGTGCCGGCGTTCTTGTTCAGCGCGACCGTGCTGAGGTCGTGCATGATCACGCCGGGTGTGTTCGGAACCTCGAACGACTGGGCTGCGTGCAGGGTCGGGTCGACGTTGGTGAAGATGTAGCTGCCCAGGCCCCACGCCTGGTGGGTCTTGACGGTGTCCGCCACTTTGTAGGCGGCGTAGCCGTTGACGCCGTCGTGCTGCCACGCCGCCTGATTCGGCGCGTCGTAGGGAAGCTCATTTTGGAAGAACACCGTCCGGCCGCGCTCACCGTTCCACACGACGTTGTACTTCTGGTAATGCTCGACGAACAGGCCGGTGGCGGTCACGTCGTCACCGTTCACCACGACTCCGGTGTCCGCGGTGTTCACCGTCCAGCCGACCGAACCGGCGACGCCGTGGTCGGCGCGCCACGCCCAGACATCGTCGAGGATCGCGTGGTCGCTGTTGACCTCGAGGCTGGTCGTGGCCTTGCCGACATGCGGTCCGCCGACGCGGAAGAAAACGTCCTGCAAGGCGGTCGGGTCGCTGGCGGCGCCGACGTGCTTGCCGCCCTTGTCGTGCTTGTCGGCCGCCTTCTGCCCGTTGCCTTCGCCGTGCTTGTCTCCCGTTTTCTGCGCGTCGCTCGCGTCGCGCTTGTCGCCCTTATCGGGTGCACTGCCGACGCGCAGCAGCGTCGGAGAGTTCACCGATCCGGCATCAAAGGTCAGACCGGCGATATCGACGCCTTGGACGTCGGCCACGGTCATCGGGATGGCGCCGTTCTGCGCAGTCAGTGTGGCCATACCCAGGCCGAGGACGACCGTGTCGGCCCGCTTCACCGCGATGCTCTGCGCGATGTCGTAGACGCCGGGTGTGACGAGCAGGTTCTTGCCCTGAGCCAGCGCGGAGTTGATCTTCGACAGGGAGTCGCTGGGGTGGGCGACGAAGAAGCTGCTCAGCGGCAACGACCGACCGGGGGTGTGGCCACTGGCCCAGGTGGTGCCCTTGGAGGCCGTCTGCGCGCTGGGGACGAAGACGCTGTAGGCGCCGCTCGCGTCCACGTAGAGGTAGGGCTTCTCGCGTGACACCGGCGTGGCCGTCAGCGTGGTGTAGGCCGGCTTCGGAAAGGATTGCGCTGGGGCGTTGATGTCGCCGGAGAACACCTGGTTCCACACGGCGTTGGACCAGCCCGCACCCAGGTCGGTGTTGCGCACGTAGAACTGCTGCTGCGATCCGTTGAGCGCTCCGCCCTCCAACCGCGAGTCGGCCACAAACCCGCCGCTCGCGTAGTTCGGGTTGTCGCAGTACGGCATGAAGGTGGTGAAGTCCTTGACGTCCACCCGGCGCATCGGAGCGGCCTGCGACACCGCCCACATCTCGTTGCCGGTGTGGCACCCGTCGGCGGTCGGGACCACATGGATGGTCAGGTTGGATACCGAGCGCCAGAAGGTGTCCAGTGCGCCGCTGCCGTTGCGGCCGGTGGCTGTCACCCCACCGTTGATGGTGACGGCCGACGGGTCCTGACCGAGGCCGTCGACCTCGGTGTAGTAGCCCACCCGGATGTCCAACGGCGCGGCGGTCGAACCGTAAATGCCCGGTTTGAAAAGGAGCGCGTACCGCTGGGTACCCATCTCGTTGTCGACCTGCTGCGTGTAGATCGAGTCGACCTTGGCCTGGATTTCGGCCTGCGGCATGTCGGGCGTGAACACGACCACGTTGGGGCCCAGGTCCGTCGTGGAAAGCCTCGGCGCGGCGGCGGCACTTTGGGTGGATGCCAAAACGCCGAGCATAGCCGCGGCCACCGCGGCAGCGACTCCGATCGGGCGTCGACGTGACCGGACCGTACCGACGGGCGGTAGCAAATGAAAGGGCACCATTGACCTGCTTCCATGCGAAGTGGCGGCCTTGCCGCCTCGTCGGGAGCTCGCAAGTGACATCCCGCGGGCACCATCGGCCACTTGAATAGGAACCGGTGAAGCATAGCCGCTGATAGCGGAGGGTCCAATCACTGTTTGAAGCCGCTGGGCCCGAGGTAGTCCGTGCCTGCGTGCTCCGGTGCGGGTCAGCAACGATCGATTCCTAGACATGCTCGAACGGCGATCCAGTGGCCGGGGAACGCGGCAACGCCGCATCGACATCGTCACCGGGTAGCGAGCCTGGCGTATCGGGGTGGGCACGAACCGATTGGCAGGAGTGGACACGAACGCTCCGATGTTCAACGCCGTTCCGTGCCGCGGAGAACGTTGAGACGACTTGCTCAGGTGGAAGCGGCAGTTGGCTGCAGAAAACTTACGTTTCAGAAGTTGATGATAACCCAGCATGGTTTTACGTTGTAAACGAATGTGCGGGAGGTAGTGGGCGGGGCAGGGCGGGCCGGTGGATTTCCGTGGGCCGGCTGGGCGAGGGAGTTCGGCCATCGGCGCTGCTCCACTTCATAATGATCAAATGTCGTCGATCAGCTGTTTGTCGCGGCGCCGGCCTCGGACCGGGCACGGCGGCGGCTGCGGATCTTCGCGGCGGCGGGTGCGGTGCTTTTGTTGCTGAGCGGGTGTTCCGGGGGGAATTCCGCGGTGGTCACCACCGACATCACGACGGTCGTCCGGCCGTCCACCACGGCAACGGCCGGCTCCGCGGCGCCGGCCAGTTCCACGGGTCCGGCCACGACAGCTGTCGTGCCCTTGGCAGACCCGGCCGGGACGAGGGCAGCATCGGCTTCGTCAAACCAGACCATCAGCGACGTCCGCGGCGGCGGCGACACTGCCGCCGGCGCGGTCCACGGCCGGTGGGGCAGGCCCCGCCGCACAACTGCCCGGCGGCGGTCAGGTGCTGTTCCCCGGCCACCGCCTGGTCGCGCTCTACGGCGACCCGGGCATTCCCGGGCTGGGCGCCCTGGGTCAACAGGATCTGCTGGCCAGCATCGCCCGGATCAAGAAGATCGCCGCCTCCTATCAGCGGCTCAGCGCAGTGCCGGTGATCCCCACCTTCGAGATTATCGCCACCGTGGCGGACAAGTCCGCCGGTCAGGACGGCAACTATTCCGCCGAAACGCCCAGCGCCGACCTGGGGCCGTGGGTCCAGGCAGCCGCGGCGGCCGGGGTGTACGTGGTGCTCGACCTGCAACCAGGGCGTTCGGACTTCCTCACCCAAGCCAAGCTCTACACCGACCTGCTGCGGCTACCCGGTGTCGGGCTCGCCCTTGACCCTGAATGGCGACTGGACCCCGATCAGATACCGCTGGAACAGATCGGGGGGGTGGACGCGCAAGAAATCAACTCCGTCATCACCTGGCTCGCGGACCTGACCGCAGCCGAGCACCTGCCGCAGAAACTGTTGATCCTGCACCAGTTCAAACTCTGCATGATCGGATCCGAACACACCCTGAACCGCAGCCGCCAGCAGGTGTCCCTGCTGATCCAGATGGACGGGCAGGGCCCACCCGAGTTGAAAGACCAAACTTGGGCCGCCGTCACCGCCGCCGCACCACCAGGAATGCCCTTCGGCTGGAAAAACTTCTACCGCAGCGACATCCCCACCGCCACCCCCGAGCAGACCATGAACAAAAAACCCACGCCGCTGCTGATCTCCTACGAATGAGTTGGTCGCGGCGGTGCTGATCGGCCGCGGCGTCACCATCGGCGCGGTCAACCCCCGACCGGGCGTTGGGCCCGGCGATCATGTCGGGCACCTTCACCTTGCTGTGGCTATATCTGCTCGCCCCGATCGTCGGCGGTATCGCCGCGGCCTTGCCGTACAGCAACGTGGTGCCAAAGCCACCGTCCCCACCATGGATAGATAATGGGGAACCCGCAGACCGGCGAATCGGCCGGGAATTGGGGCCTGGCCACGGCCACCACGGCGTCCTGCGCGGCCACATCGACATCTTCGCCCACCTCATCTGGATCTTCGAAAACCTCGGCTGGGCCAGCAAGTCCGATGGCCCAGCCCGCAGCAGCTGGCCGGAATTTAAACCACCGCCAACGAAATGGAACACTGATACAACCGCCGGAACCAGTACGACGGTCAGCCTTGACCGGCGGCGATCGCTTGGGCGGCGAAACCCGACGGGGTAGCAGCGACAATCTGCCACACCCGAACGTCCTTCTCGGTGGCCGTGTCCTTTTCGTGGAATCGCACGACTTCGCCGCGGCGATCACCAATACCGGTGATGACCTGTTGCCTTGCGCCGCAGTCGATGACCACAGCGAGATGACCGACAAAATCGGCCAACGATGTCGGTGTTCGATCACCGACCTTCACCACCGGGTACGGCCGTCCCGACGACACCGGGTCCGCGGCGACAAACGTCATTCCGATTCCTCCACAAGTGGGCACGTCCGCCACATCTGGCGCAGCCAAGCTCAGTGTGCCGGGCCCACGCGGACCCGTCCAGAGCTACTCCTGACCCTTCCTAAGACGGACGGCTACACCGTCCAAGCCGGACGGAAACGGCTGCTTCGTAGCGCAGCGCGCTCCTCAATGCAGTGGTGGGTTGCTGGATCTGCTTCTGGACGCAGTCCGTGTGGCCAGGGGATTCACACCATCAGCGCGCCGCGGCCGCCGGCTCCGGTCGAACCCGGCGCCCCGCTCAGTGGCGACGGCGGGTCGGGGGCCGCCGTCGCCACTGAACGGCGCCGGACACTACTTCTTCGGTGCCGCGCCGACATGAGATGGGTCCCAGCTCGAAGGTGAACGCTTCCACGATGAGGGTTTGCTCCGCCCACCAGGGCGGACAGGTCAGCAGCGGCTCTGCTCCCCATTCCCGCCATGCGCAGCTCTGGTGCGCATGGCAGGCCGGCGGCGCCGGCAGCTTCGATTCGAAAATGGTCAAGTTCCCGTCCGGATCCCCGAACTCATCTGCAATGCGTTGGCGAAGGTTCGGTGTAACGCAGAAGGCTTCCCGATCGCTCCCAAACAACCAGCCTGATTCGTTCCGGACAGGTGGTCCTGGTAATCGCCAACGGCCGTATCCAGAGCGCCCAGGACCACCGTCAGCGCCGCGAGGTCGGCTATTCCCCGGCGGCTCAGGACTCGATCTGCGCGCCGGTGAAATTCAGCTTCTCCCACGCGGCGGCCGTGCCCTGAAACTGTGCGATCAGATCGGGTAGAACGCCCGGTGCGCCGGCCTTTCTTGCCGCTGCAACCGCCCGTGCAATTGACGGCAGATGCGTTCTTGCTCCGACAGCCTCGACGGGCAGGCCGTGGCCGGAGTCGCCCGGGGTCTGAGCGTCCAGTTCCAGCGCAGGAACGACGAGAAGCGCGGACCCGTCGGCAAGCGCCCGCTCCCCTACCGCCTCCACCGCACCCTCCTTCTCGCTGCGCCACCTTCCGCGGCAACCCGTCTGAACAGCGACGATGTGAATCGCCAAATTATTCGCGCTGTTTGACGTAACCGGCAAGGCGTATGCGCCCTTCGCAGCTATTCGACCTGCGACGATTGCCCGTTTGATCCGAGCAGCGGTGTACACGCGTTCGGATACCGCGCCATATAGCTTGTGGAAACTACGCCATTCAATTCGAGGATCACACGAATAGGCGCCTGGTCGGGGGAAGTTCTTTCAGCCAGATGAAGCGGCTCGACGGGATTGGCAGCTGGGCAGCATCGGTGGGCGAGCCATTGAGGTGCGAAGAGGATGGTAAAAGACCGTGCGCTGGTGGCGCACCCGCAACAGCTTGCACGTCGACCTTTTGCACGTCGATCTACAGACACGCCTGATGGTTGTTCGGTCCGTGGGCCATCGACCGCCGGTGTTGCTCGCGCTTGGTCAACGGCGCCGGGTTTGCCGGGCGAGCCAACGTCATGGTCGTGGTTCGAGTCAACAGGGATCACTGGCCACCTGCCGTACCGGGGCGGTTCTTTTCAGTCGCGGCGCCGGTGATGTTTGGCGGTGTACATGGCGTGGTCGGCGGCGGCGATCAACTCGTTCGGGTCGCTGTGTTCGGGTGCAATGGGGGTGTGGCCGATGCTGGCCGTGAGGGCCAGTGTGTCGCTACCGGGCAGGGTGATCGGCGCGGCCACCGCACGGGCCAGCCGGTCGGCCAGCTCCCCGGCACCGGCGGAGGTCAAATCGTCGGTGACAATCAGGAACTCGTCGCCGCCCAGACGGACCACCATGTCGCCCAGGCGAACCGCGGCGGCCAGCCGGGCGGCGACGACGGTCAGGGCCTGATCGCCGATCAGGTGCCCGTGTTGATCGTTGACGTCCTTGAACCCGTCGAGGTCCACGAACAGCACCGCACCGGGCCGGCCGGTGCGGACGGCGGCGGCGATGGCCTGCTGCAACCGACCGGTCAATTCGGTTCGGTTGGGCAGGTCGGTGAGCGGGTCGTGGCTGGCCCGGTGGAAAAGGTTCTGCTGCTGGGCGCGGCGTTCGGTGATGTCCTGGACCTGCCCGATCGCGTACTGGGCGGACCCGTCGGGTGAGCCGGCATAGGCGACGGTCACCGCCACCCACACCGGGGTGCCGTCACCTTTGAGGTAACGCTTGTCCCGCTGATAGCTCGGCTGCGAACCGGCGAACAGCGCGCGAAGGTGCTGTTCGTCTTCGTCGCGGTCCTCGGGATGGGTGAGCTCCCGCGCAGTCATCGTCAAAATCTCCTCGGCACTGCGACCCACGATGTGGGTGAAGGCAGGGTTCACCCGCACATACCGGCCGTAGTTCCCCGAGGCCGTGGAGATCAGCGCCATTCCGGTGCCAGCCCCGTCGAATGCCCACCGAAACAGCTTCTCCCCGGCCCCGAGCTGCTCTGCCATCCTGGCGTTGTCGATGGCGATACCGGCCTGCACCGCCAAAATCTCCAACAGCTCCCGCTGCCGCCTGCCGGGGCGGATTCCATCGACCGGCAGATCCACCGACAGCACCCCGAGGAACTCCCCCTTCGGACTGCGCAGCGGCGCATACAGCGCGTCCAATCGGTGCCACACCCGACGCCGGCCACGGCGTCGGCTGGGTCGCCGGCCGCTGCTGGCGCTGCGGGCGGCTTGCGGGATCCAGCCGCGCTGATCGGCGTCGGGTAGCAGCTGGTGCGGCACGAACAGCAAGGAGCCCCACCGCTGCGCCACGTCGAACTCCTCGTCGTAGACCTGCCGGGACCTCCGCAGACCCAACAGTTGCCCCTTGGCGTCCTCGCTGCCGGCGACCGCGACGGTTTCCATCACCCCACCCGGCCGCAAAACACTGACCACGGCCACCCCGAACCCCGCAGAGGCCACCACCGCGTCGGTCACCGCCTGCACCGTGCCGTCCTCACCGACGTTGCCGTGCACCCCGGTGATCACCTGATGCAGCCCATGGACGGTCGGCTTCCGGAACCGCCGACGACCGAACATCCCTCTCCCACCCTGGGCGCCTTCATGCTCGCGACCTTGTTCGACACAAATCTCCTGCTTGTGCCCTTGTTCGACAACGTTCCCCGTTCCGGCTGCCGCTATTTCGCAGGACACCCCGTTCGTGGCCCAATCTCACTCCGATGTGCCAACGGGGCCAGGTCAGCACTGCGGGTCACACGGTCACGGATCCGAACGCAAACATCGGCGGATCCGGTGTCATAGAAGCGAGGAGCACCATCGCGGTGTGGACGGATGTGAGCGTGTCCGAGATTAGCGGAGCACATCAGCCTCGAACAAGCCTGGCCTTCTGGTCCGCTGCCGGAACAACGCATTAGATGGTGCGGGGTGCTCAGAGCGGGAAGGCCGCGCTCAGGTTCACCGGCGGGGCGGCAACACCAACTCCAGAGAGAACACTACGGTTCATCCGAACGACGTCACCCCGTCAAATTGCCAAGGGAGTCAAACCGTGAATGCCATTCCTGATGAACGGGCGCAACAGGTGTATGACCGGATCAACCGGACCTGGCGGTTCCAGGGCGCCGACGACAAACGTTCCATGATCACGGAGCTGAGCAGGCTGGGCGGTTCTGGGCTGGCCGGCAACATCGCGAAGCTGATCGACGAGATGCAAACCCAACTTCGTCTTGAGGAGCTTGACTCGCCGGGCGGCGAGCGCGGCTGATCGTGGAGCGGCCGGAAAATGACGCCCGGGCCGGGGCCCGGACGGCGCGAGGGCGGCCGGCGCGGCACGGGCGGGTTGTGGCTTCGAGACGGCTCTGGCTGAAGTCAGGGAATGTCGCTTCGATGCAAAGGGACCGCCGGTCGTCGATTCTGTGCGCGGGACGTCGGATTGGTGGAACTCGGTGTTTCGGCGGCCAGAGGTAGGAAGTCGGCGGTTCGTCCACGCCGGCTCGACGGTGCCGGCCCGGCGCCGGCCGCCCCGCTGGACGCTGTTCCCCCACCCCGCGGCACCGTGACCCTTTCTGGTGAATCTGCGGCCCCTGCTTTCGGGTGCATTCCGGGTCTCACGTCACTGCGAGTTAACAAAATTTTGGCCGCCACGGCATCTTCCGTGGCCAGCGCACTCCTGGCGTCGGCGCCGGAACGTCGAGTGTGACCTACCGTTACGGCTTTCGGAGTGATCGCCACAGTTGCCTACGCACCCGATGTAGCGGATCCGCCGGCGGAAAAGGACAATGGGCCCGTAACGGCGCCTCGAGCGACGGCACCGCGCCGACCGAACAGCGGCGACATCCCGCAATCACAGGTCGGCGGGGAAGTTGGAGCAGACAGCAGACGAACCTGCCGCAGCTACCACCGGCTTTTCTGTAGGCGGAGATCCAAATGCCAGTTTCGGCCTGCACCTGTGGGGTCCGCAGCAGTGATCGTCGCACCAAGGAGGGAAGCTCCAATGAACCCGCAGACCATCACGGTGGCATTCGTCGGGGGAAACGCCGATCGGCGGCAACTTACCCTTACTCCGGACAGCAACGGGAAGATACCGAGGGAACAAAGATTCCTCGGTTCCCCATACATATTTGATCCCGACAACAATCTTTATCGTCACTGCCCGTCGACTGGGCCAGCTGATGAAAACGGGTTCGGAAACCATCAGGTGTGACGCGGTTCCGCAGACCTGCTACCCGTTACCCGGCACTGCCCAGCGAATTGGGCCGGTCGACAATAAGCTTTTCTCGCCGCTCGACCCGGAGCATCGTCGAACCTCCGAGCGCCGGAACACCGTTGTCACCTCAATGAATGACGGCCAGGCGGACCGGACGGCTGCCGATCGATGACGCCGGAGCGAATTCACCGAGATCCTCGAGCCGGCCGTCGAGGCAAAAGCCCCAACCGACGGTGCAGTGGACGCACTTCACCGGTCACGTGCACTTCTCACCTGGACCCGAGCGGACAGGTCAACGGCAGTACCGCCGAACGGGCCGGTGAGCGGCTGGCCTGGCCTGAGTCCCAACCGGTATCGCAACGCCGGAGGTGACATCACCTGCGGCGCTGCCAATGAACCCTGCGCATCTGATGGAGCATCCGGCGGACGCCGTCCGGGCTGATTCCGGTGGTCGGGGCTTCGCGCCGGAGATCTGGCCACCTCAGGGCTCTGCGCACGCTCGAGGCCCGCGGTGGTGTCAGAGCATCAGTGGCGCCACCGACCTGCCGTTCACCGCACCTTGCTCCGACCGCGTCGCGGTTGGCGATCAGCGGCGCCCCGCCGGCCTGGTCGGCGCACACGAAGCGGTTGTTGGCATGCGCGCGCAGGGCGACTTGGGTGGTGCCGACGGTAATGGCGTCAACTGCTCCCACGGGCCGATCGCGGTCCGGTTGGCGATCAGCGCCGCCGCGCCGGCCTGCTCAGCGGTAACCAGGCGATCGTTGATGTTCGCGCAAGCTGATCACCCGCGTCGCTGGCGGCGGTGGCGTCGGGGCGATGCCGGGGCGCCACTGAAGTTCCGGCGGGTGGCGACCACTTCGGCCGGCGGCGGCGGCCTGCTCCGTTGGGCCTCGGCGCCTCCCGACGTGGGCGGGATATGTCGGGCTGTGCCCGGCGTCACCGCCGGCGGGAGGGGGCAAGTCGTTTCTGTTTGTACATCTGCTGGTCTACTTCGGCCAGCACGACGAGAGGTTCCTGGGGTTCGGTGATGACCAACGATCCGATACCGGCGGACAGGACGACGGTGACGTCGTCGAGTTGGTAGCCGGCGTCCATCGCCGCTTCGACGCGTTTCCTGATTGCCGCTTCCCCGGGGTGATCGTCGGTCAGGTCGGCGCAGATGCCGAACTCATCGCCGGAGAGCCGGGCGACGGTGTCGCCGCCCCGCATCGCTTCATCAAGCCGACCCGCCACATCATGCAGGATCCTGTCGCCGGCGGAATGTCCATGGGTATCGTTCACAGTTTTGAATCCGTCGAGATCCAGCAGCATCACCAGGACCGCGTCGCAGCTGCGACCGATTCGGGCCATCGACATCTCCAAGCGGTCCAGCAGCAGCGCCCGGTTGGCCAACCCGGTGAGGGGATCATGGGTGGCCGCGTGGGCCAATCCATTTTCCCGTACCTGCCGGGTGCTGATGTCGCAACTGATCAGGCCAACCGCCCTCTCGCCGCCCCAATTCACCGAATGGACCAGAGATTCAACTCGCAGGGGGGCGCCCCCGCTGCCGATGAGGTCCGTTTCGAAGGAACCGGCGATCGCCGCTGGCTTGGCGCGGCGTGCCAGCAGCAGGCGGCGTCGCACTTGAGCTGCGTCGTCGGCATGGACGAAGTCCACGATCTGCTTGCTGAGCAGTCCACCGGCGCGCTGGCCCAGTAGGCGTTCGGCGGCTGCGTTGGCGTAGGCCACGCGCCCGTCGAAGATGATGGTCACTGCCGCTGGTGTGTCACCGATCAGGTCGGTGAACGCCGCCTCCGCGGCGTTGTCCCCGCCCGGAGCGGCATTTTGATCTTCACGCATGAGACCATCCTGACCGACAGTCGGCCGCGTGCCAAGGTCGAAATCCTGATTCAACGCACCTTACGGTGTTGCCGGTTTCAACCTTTCCCGGCGCAGCCCTATCCCTCCGCGCTGGGCAGGAGATAGACGGGCAGCCATATTTTGTATCTGCCGCGGCCGACCACGGACGACCTCTGCACCTGTCACGGCAACTTCTGAAGGCCAGGTGTGTGGCGACGACCGCTGGTGACCGGGCGGTTAAATCCGGCAAAGGGGCGGCTCATCAGCAGTTCTGGATCACGGCGAATTGATCGCACCGGCCCGGCTCGATTCCTCCGCAATCGTAGGGCCGGAAGGTGCACTCCCACCCTCCGGCCCCGCGCCCGTCCCGCAACTGTGCTGTTCGCCGTTGCAGGCGGACGACAGGCGGATGCTTGCTCTGTGACCGGCCGCTATCGGCTCAGCACCTGGAACCGGGAGACCGAAATGGATCCCGGGTCGCCGCGGAGCCCGAACATGGCGTGGTAGCCGGCCAACGCCGACGCCGACGCGACGCCTGCGACATCGGTGGTGGCCAACCGCGTCCAGGTGCCGTTGGAACCCACATAGGTGGTCAGGTGGGTACCGTGCACCTGCAGTGCGAACTGATCACCCGGGGCAAGGGTGACGTTGGTGCAGCAGGTTCCGGATCCGGACGGGTTCAGAGCGCCCGCCGACCGGACGTCGACGCCCGAGGTGTGGAAGTGATTGTTGTACCAGCCCGCGACATAGTTCGCTGTTCCGCCGTCCAGCCCCAGGAACAGACTGTCCTGATTGGCCGCTGCCGGCCCGATGAACGACTTCGCGGTGAGGATCAACGCGGAGTCGGTGGATATCGGGCTGATTCCACTGTCCATCAATCCGAAGAACGGCTGACTTGCGGAGCCGCTGAGTTGGCCACCTCCGACGGAGAGCGTCGGTAGCAGTTCATTGGCAGCGGCTTTCAGGTGCTGGTACTTCGCCGACGTGTCGGTGCTGAACCGATCGTCGAGCTGCACCGTCGGATACATGCTGGGATCGAAGCCGATCTGGGCCGCGATCTGGCTGTGAGTGGTGAGCCGAGCCCGTGCCCGCGCATAGCTGGCGGTGGCCCGCAGCGGCGCAGAGTCCTGACCGATGGCGTCCAATGGAGCCGTCACCGACCAGCTGGTGGTGAGGGGCCTGTGCCTGTTCACCGAGGCCGCTGTCGCCTTTCCGACAGGTGTGACCGTCCAGCCGGCAGGCGCCCGCAGCAGCACGTCGACCTGACGCAGCGGCTTACCGGTGGCTGTCACCGTGGTATTCACGGTGATCGTCTTGCCGGGTAGTACCGAAACGGCGGCTCCGTTGTTGATGCTGACCGCCGCGGCCGTCGACGACGTACTCCACGACTGCAATTCGGTCACCCCGACAAAGGCACCGGCCGGATTGTCGAAGAGCAGCCGGATCTTGCTGGTGAGCACGGATGGAAAGGTGATGCGGTTCAGACCGTTTCCCACCGGCACCAGCGGGGTGTGGGCCTGGTTGGCAACTTTCGCCCACGCGGTACCCGTCCAGTACTGCGCGGTGTACCCGGCGGCCGGCCGAACACCACCACCGTCGTCGTATCCGTAGAAACGGATGTCGCTAACATCGGTCGGGACGCCGAAATCGACGCCGTAGTAATCCTGCATGTTGGGCGAGGAATAGTTCGTCCAGCGGGTGTTCTCCGGCACCTCGTTGAACCAGACCTTGCCATCGACCGCGCTCCACGGGCTGTCGTTCTGCCAGGTGTAGGAGGTGATGGGCTGTGGGTAGCCGGTGCGCAGCGGGTTGGCGGCGTCGTTGACCATGTGCGGCGCCTGGTGAGAGGTCGCGGGTCCGCGGAGCCGGATGGTTCTCGAACCGACGGCCTTCTGCGCGGCCACCCGTACCCCGTCGACGAAGATCTTGTACCCGGTACCCACGGAATAGTAAGTGCCGTCCCGGTCATATTCGATGGTGATGTTGTGGCCGTGGTACGGCACATTCTCCAGAGCGAAGTGGGTCCAATTCGCCGGGGTCAGCGGATTGATGGTCAGCTCGTCGCCGGTCGACGGGCGGATCCCCATCAAGCCGCTGAGAACCGGGTCGACATAGGTCGAGTGGTTGTAGTCCTCGCTGTGGTTGTTACCGTCGTAGATCCACTGGTCGGTATCGGCCGAGTGGGCCTCCGCCACGTAGGGTTTGCCGTTCTTGTACTGGGTGGCCGCGTAGGTGTGCAGCTGGGCGGCGTAGTCGTTGGCGGTGACCACCTTCTGGGCGGGATAGTCGTTGAGCAGGTTCGCCATTCCGGTCAACGTTTGTGACGTGGCGAAGGGCCAGCTGGGCCCGTCCCAACGGCAGCAACCACCGGCATCTTTCAGAAAGACGGGGCTACGGCGCTCCGCGGTGGTCGGGCCGAACGGGGCGGCGAAGCCCTGCGGATCGAACAGCTGGCCCCAGGCCGCTGCGTCCTGCGGCAGCGCGGCGTCGAAGGCCCAGGGAATGAACCCGATCTCTTCCCTGGTATCGAGCTTGGTGAGATTGGGATTGTTGTCCCTGGCCACCGCGTAGTAGAACTTCCGTTGCGGATCCCAGAGGTATTTCTGCATCGCGTTCTTGATCGAGGTCGCCTTCGCCGCATATTGCTTGGCAGTGCGGCTGTTCCCGGCCAGCGCCGCAATCCGGCTGATGGCCAGTGCATCACCGTACTGATAGGAGTTGAGGGTCGGACGATAACCCGCACCACCGTGATACGGGTCGCTGGAGGCGTAGGAGGAGGCAGAGAATTCCATCGCGTCCCAGACCGGCACCGACCAGTACAACCCGAGGGCGGCGTTGTACTGCTTGTCCCAGCCGTTGAACTGCTTCTCCAACTGCGGTAAGAGCGCAACGACCTCGGAGGTATTCCCGGTGACCGTGGCCCGTTCGAAAGCGGCGCTGGCCAACCACATGCTGTACTCGTGGGCCCAATCGGTGGTGTCGGCGTTGACGCCGTCGTCGGCCGGTTTGGCGCCGGCCCCTGGGCCGGTCAGCCAGAACTTCACGTAGTCGTCGCCGTAGGTCTGGTCCCGGACCCATTGGCCCTCGGTGATCTGATGACCTGTTGCGGCATTGATCGCCTGATAGGGCGCGGCATATCCGCAGCAGTCAAGGAATTCGGTGGAGATCCACCCGTCCTGCGGGTTGGTGTATCGCAGATGTTCCTTCCAGGTACGCCACCGGTAGTAGTAGACCTGCTCGATCTGAGGGTCGGGCACGTCCAGGAAAGGAATGTTGGCCTTGTACCAATCGGCATCGTTGAAGCCGGCAAGCTTGGCGTCGTCGTTGATCAGATGAGTGCCCGCGCCCACCTCCGGGTAGACGGGGGCCACGGCGGGCACCGCAGTCATCGCAGTCGGGGCACTCCCGGAGGCTGACGGGGCCGCCGCCACCAACGAGCCGACCAGCATGGAAACGCTGGCAGCCACAGCGGACCACCGGCGGCGCGACGTCATTGTCATGGCTACTCCAGAATTGGAAAAGGATGGAAAGGGATGCAGTGGGACTTCCCCGGGGCCTGGTATCAGGCCCCGGGAGAGTGCGGCTGGTGCCGTCCAAGGGGCTGGTTCAGGCCCGGAACGGTCAGACGGTGAGCAGCGCGAAGTGGCCACCGACGACGGGCCGGGCCTGGAATCCGATCTGCCGATCATTGGTCGTGTCGTACCAGTCGGTGAGCGGCACCCGAGACCCCGTGGTGTTGGCGAACTCGTACAGACTCTCGATCAGCAGGCTGGTGATGCCCGGCTGGTCCTTGAGCCAGGCGGCGGTCCACATCTCCCAGTCGGACTTGGTGTAGGTGTGCCGGATGTCCAGTGGCACGCCGTAGGTGTTCGCCCGGGACAGGTACCACTTGGCTTCGGCCGCGGCGACCTTTCTCGGGATCAGGTTGAGGCCGAGAAGTTTGTCCGGGTAGCCGTTGTACTTCAGGCTCCACGTTGCATCCTGGTCGTAGGCCAGCTTCAGGTGGTCTCCGGCTGCGTCGGTCGACTTGGTCACCCACTGGGTGATGTAGCTGCGGGCCACGCCGAGGTAGTAGGCGGCGTCTACCTTCTTGCCGGCCGTGGTGGCGACGATGCTCATCGCGCCGATTCCCACGATGCCCTTGAGGGCCAGATTGACGCTGTGCGCGATGAAACCGGTGAAGTCATCGGTCTGGTTCTGCCGGTCGGGGTCAAGGGCGTTTCCCACCAGGTAGTCGGCCCACTTCTTGAGGATCGCGTAGTGGGTCGTGGCGAAAGCTCTGGCGGCCTTGACGTCGGTGCGCTGGAGGTAGGCGGCGGTCATGATCAGCACGTTGGCGGACTCCTCCACCGGCATGTCCTCCTCATTGCCGTCGTTGTGCCCGTCGGCATTGGGGTAGTGGGCGCCGAGGTCGTGTTCGGCGAAGGGCTTGGGCCAGCCACCGTGCTCCGGGTATTCGAGGATCGGGGCGAGAAGTAATCCGAGGTAGGCCGGGTCGGCGTAGAGGAAGACAGGCATGCAGGGGTAGACCAAGTCGATGGTGGACATGTTGCCGCTGCTGGAGATCTCCTTGAGGAAGACCCACGGTTTGCCGTTGCGGCTGACCAGTTCGGTACCGGCATAGGCCTGCCGCAGCGAAAGGGCCAGCAGGGCGGCGTACTGCTCGCCGCCAGCCCGGCGGGCATCGCCGGCGATCTTGTCGTCCAGCCTGTCCGCGCGCACCGAGGCCTGCGGAAAGTCGCGGTGGAAGAACGCGACCATGTCCTGCCAGACCGGGAAGTAGCTCTTCCACAGCGGCGGCAACGGCGTGCCGAGGTAGCTGACCGCCGGCTCCCTGATGTGGCCGATGGAGATCACCATCGGCGCCGCCGCGGCCCGGACATCACCCAGATCCAGGTTGAACGCGAAGACCGGGTAGTGGTCGTTGATCGCCCGTGGCTGGTTCGCATCCACGGTGTCGGCGAGAACCCCGTTGTTGACCATCTGCGCTCGGACGTCGCCGTCGGCGCCGATCTGATAGGTCAGCCCGGTCCGGTGCTCGGTGGTCCACGTGACGGTTCCCCAGAGCGCGGTGTCATTACCCTCCGCCAGCACCTTCGGGGTGACCGGGGTATTGGTGAGGCTGATCAACCGTGCGCCGCCGGTCCCGATGGTCGTTTCGTTCCAGCTGATCTGGGCGTTGCTGTCGTCGTAGGCCCATTCTCCGGAAATGTCGAAGTACAGGCTGACCTGATGCGAGTGGCCGTCGACGGCGCGGGCGGTTGCAGAGATGTAGCTCAGCGGCATGCCCTGGCGCCGGAGGTCGCCGGGTTCCACCGGTGAGAAGAACTCGATGGTGACCTCGACGCCGCCCTGCTGCAACACGAAGGTGGATTTGGTGGCCGTCACGGTCAGGCTGATCTGTCGCATCGTCGGGAACGGCGGCTTGTCGGGCAGACCGGGGTTGCCCATGAA
>JAABUL010002959.1_pt1 | contig 26602 bp, 22 predicted proteins | sample 5559151 | NCBI WGS metagenome assembly JAABUL01 (sample SAMN10711876, study PRJNA513368) | rock metagenome | isolation source: Antarctica rocks | place: Antarctica: Victoria Land, Pudding Butte sud | reverse complement strand
CAACTATCTGAACATTCTGTCAAAGTTCAACTTTCAGATCATCTTTAGATCAGGCAAAATGAATACTAAAGTCGATGCTCTAACTCGAATGTTTCTAGCGAACGTCTCTGAATCAGCTCAACGACTTGAAGATCGTTTTCAGACTATTCTGACCCTCGATAGAGTCGATGTTCTACTCGTTGAACCGAAAGCAAATCTCTATCAGCAAGTGTGTATGATCAATCAAATGAATGAGTTCTGCAACGAATATAGACAAGCTATGAACGAGAATAAGCTCAAATTTCATATCACTAAATTGAAGAACTGCGAAATCATTGACAGCGTTCTCTTTAGAAAAGGCTTACTGTGAATTCTCGAGAATATGCATACGAAACTGCTACAAGAAGTGCATGATCAACCTTCAATCTCTCATCTCGACAATAAATGAATCATCGACCTAGTTCAGCGTTTCTACTATTGATCAGATCATCGAGCTACTATTCGATGATACATTCGAAACTGTCATGCTTGTCAGCGAAGCAAAGCTTCTAGAGATAGCATCAATGAACTTCATCATTCTCTCTCAATTTCACAGAAACGCTGAAAAGATATAGCTATGAACTTCATCACTGAACTATCTCTGTCAGAAGACTATAACGTCATTTGCACAATCATATGTCATCTCATCAAAGAACGTCACTATGTTTCCTGTCATTGAGAAGACGATGACATCTCAGTCGAAGAAACGGTTTGAATCATGCTATGAAACGTCTATCAACTGCATGATCTACTCAGTTCTATTGTTTCAAACAGAGACTTTCAATTCATATCGACTATGTGAAAGAGTCTTTGCAAGCGACTGAGAATCACAGCTAGTCTATTCACAGTCTATCATTTGAAGATCGACGATCAGACGAAACGAGTCAATCAAGACGTTGAACGCGAACTTAGAACCTACTGCAATTACATGCAGAACGACTGAGTCAAATGAATATCTATGATGAAATTCAGCGACAATTTCAATATCTTCTCGATCATCTCAATGACTCTTTTCTACTTCAATAAAGAATTTCACTCTCGAATGAGTTTCAATTCAGATACGACTGACTACGAAACAACTCGTGAACGACTTGAAGCTAGAAAAGCAGACGATATTGCCATTCAAATGAAAGAGCTACTGAGCTTCGATCGTCAACAATTGAAAAAGACGAAGCTGATCATCGAAGTTCAGGTCAATAAACATAGACGAAACGTCATCTATGAAGTAGGTGACTGAGTTTGACTATCTTTCAGAAACGTCAAGACAACAAGACTCTGCAAAGATTTGAAAGATAAACAACTAGAATCATATCAGATCACTGTCAAAGCGAAGATCTTCTATCATCTTCGTCTATCAGTCAGCATGAAGCATCTGCATTCGATGTTCAGCTCGAAGCTACTGCGATCGTATTCAGAAGACTTTCTACCAGAACAGCATGCAGAATCTCTCAGACTCATCATTATTGATGACGACGATGATGAACATTGAGAGGTAGATGACATTCTGAACTTCAGACGCTATCGAGGTCGAATACAGTACAAGGTCAAATGAAAAGACCTAGATAGAGACAATGAATGATACTATGTCGATAAAGGTGAATTCGATGACTTCAAGAAAGTTTTGAACGAATTTCATGCGCTATACTCAAGAAAGTCACGCTAATACCGAAATAACTCAATAAGAAAGCAAGCAAACGAGCGACATTCATGCGAACATGAATTTTCGAAGGGAAGAGTAATGTTACAAGCGTATCAAGGCTGAATAGAGCTAGTCAGTGCCTCTAGCTCAGATCTGACTCAGTCTTTATTTTCTTTCATCAACATCTCTTTGTTCAACATCATTTTTCTTTCTACATCACATTCTACTCGTGTCACAAACACATTCTCTTCGAGCTTAGCGCAGTCTCTGAATATTACTTAAATAGAAGCTCTTGTACTCACCTTCTTCTGTATTCTTAATATTCAGTTATAGCTACCTTTAAAGATCAAGCACTATTCAACTCTGACTTTCGCTGATTGACTCATCTAGACACGATTCTGACAATGTTCATCAAACAAGTCATGATCAATGATCTGTCTCTGCATGAAAAGCAGTTTCACAGCGACGCTAAAGTCAAATTTTAAATCAATTCTGATTCTGCTGTCTTTGATCTTGATATCAAATTAACAGAGTGAATTTGCAAAGACATTGACATCTGTATCATGTCTTAACATCAAACTGTATGTGAATCATTGCTCTGAAAAGAACAAACTTCTTTTAAAAGATTACTTGCTGTTTCAAGATTAAAAGAAGATAGAAACAGATGAGAATAAAATCAATGCAACAGTGACAACTTTCATAAAAGAACAGAAATGACTTGTAGTGCTGACTGAATCAAAGTTGTACAAGACACATGTAAAATGTATCATTATTAATCAAAGAAATGTTTAAAATGAAATCAACAGAAGTAAAAAAAGAGTAACTTTGTATGATTCGCGAACATGCTGAGATCGAATACTAAAAGATGAATTTCACATGAAGAAAAGCAAAAATTCTAAGATCATAAGCATTTTACAAGCATTCAAACGTTGCATGCACTTCATACTGTGAGTTTATTCAAGCACATCTTTTGAGATCTTGTCAGATGATTTAGATCACTATGTGAAAATTCTGAAGCATTCTGATGAATGAAAAAATGAATACATTTTAAAGTCAAGCAATTTAAAGAAAGTACTATCATGAGATAAATCGATGTTCAATGCATTAAAATGTAAGCATGATGTACAAATGAATGATGAACTGCAGAAAATCACAAGAAAATTTGATAAACTTCTCATTCTTCTTATGATTTAACATTTATCATCAATGAATTGATTCAACGTTTTCTGCATGAAGCTATTTTCTCATGAGATGCAAGATAATAATAATAATAATAATAATAAATTCATACATTCTTATGACATTGATTAGATCAACTTATGAGAAACTCTATGCTATTTGTATTGAGTGAACAAAACTCTCTGAGATAGAAAATCACTTGCAGTCTATACAACTGCTTCATGCAGTCAAAACAGTGAGTTTTAAGACTATGTATCAAATTTGTTCACGTTGATTGCATGTTAAAGAACGAATGTTCTAGTCACTTTAAATTGCTTCAAGAGCTTCGTTTTCATCATCATCTTTGCTACTGCTTTAAGATTCTTTGTGATGATGATGATTATTTGATAGTTCAAGAAGTCAGCATCTTGTAGCATTCTTGATTGCAGATGCAATCAGTTTAAGCAATGCATGAGTACATGCTTCGTCATCTGATGACTTCATTCGCAGTCACATTGCAAGCTATTCATGTTTGAGATGTTTCTAAAGTTTAGATAAACATTCAGATTTATGCGTTCAATTCTGATGTGCATTGCAAGAATGCTTTCTGCTTTCTGAAAATCATCACGCATCTTTATCATCTTATTGCTCAAATGCAATCTTTGTGCTGAAATTGCATTGACATCTGCAACGCATTCTCTGTACTTTTCTCATCATTGATTTCATTGATTCTTGTGATATTGCTTTATTGCGATGCTATCGCTTGTTGAAATCATTGTGAAGAAGAAAATGTGTCATCTGCATCTCAACTGTATCTTCGCATCTTCTTGAATGAAAACATTCAGAAGTACTATTTTCTTGATGATGAGTGAGCAAGAAATGATGCAATTAACTTTCGTCAAATGAGTGCATATTAGTTTGTATGCTTGTCTGATCTCTTGCATTCAATCATTGATTCAACTGTGTAGCGTGATCTTGTTCTGTAACATGTTCAAATAAACATGTAGTGAGCTTATGTATGTTTCTGTTTCTAGAGTTTCAATGTTTACTCTTTTGAACACTTCTGCTACGTGATGCAGAATCTGATTCTGAAGTGTTTCTAATCTGCATTCTTTGCTCAACAGTTCATTTTTCTTGTCACGCTGATGTCAGACTGATGCTTTGAATGCAATTTCTGATCTCACTACTGCTGAGTATACTTGTTTCGCTTTTGTGAAGATAACTTCTCATGTAAAGACTTCAAGACAATTAAGTGTCAGCATTCTCATGACGTGATTCATCTTTATTTATTGAAGATGCGCACTTTATTGCAGTTTCATGTTCAGTTGCATCTTTAGAACTCATACGTCTGATTTCAATTTAATAACTGAGCTTTCTATTTGTATGCTAGTCATCATGTTGAATCTCTTTGATTTTCTAGTGAAATGCGTGAGCTTGTACTTTTCTGATGCGAACGTTGCGTCATGAGTGCAAACTCATTTCGCGCAGACGTCGTGTGCTTTGCTCAGTGTTCTGCAAATTTCTTCAGTAAATCTGTCATAAACTAAAATGTTAATATCATTTATGAAGTCAAGCACTTTGATTTTAATTCTCAATGCTTCGCATTTTTTGATTAAACTTGCGTTGAAGAATAGAAAGAAAATCGATGAAATGAGAAATCTCTGTGATATGTCTGCGTTTATTTCACGCATGTTGCTCATTTGTTCGTTGAATATTAATGATGTCTCTCGATTCTTTAGAAAGTTGCGTGTTCATTCAATTATGTAGCTTGACGTTCTTTTTATTTTCAGCGTATGCAGAAGTCTGATGTGTGAGACTTAATTGAATGCTTCGATGACGTTTAAGCTTAGCATGAAGATCACATATTTGATTTCACAGTCTCACACTGTGTGAACTTGATCTATTAGTAAATTTAACGTCGAGATCATGAATCGCTTACATCTCACTCTCATTTAAGCATTTGATAGCATGTGATGAATCTTGATTATGTCACTCAGTCTTTTGATCATGATCAACTTCAGCGCTTTGCTCATGATATTGAGCAAAGCAATGAATCGATACGTTTTTGAATCAATATAGTTACTTTTCTTTGATTTGCATAGTACTATTGTCTGAGCTTTTTTGAACTGCTTCAAATGATACTTGTGTGTTATGCATGTGTTGAATAAACTCGTCAATACTGAGATTAATTCTGCAAGACTCGCTTAAAGCGCTCTGTTTGAAATATCTGAAGCGCTTGATGCTTTGTCTGCTTTTACTCATTTGATTGTCTGCTTCACTTCATTTTTCATGATGCATGAATTGAATGAGACTGTCAGAAATATGAATGATTTCGTGATGTTGTTGACATCTGCTTGAGAAGATGAGAGAAAGAACTTTTCTTGCAGTATCTCGATTTTTTTCTCAAATGTTGTTATCATGTGATCAATGTCGCTTCGCTTCAGTGACAAAAACTGAGAAAGCTTTTTAGATAGCTGACTTTCGATTCTAGCTCATTTTGCAAAGCATCATATTGATTTAAATGCTTCGCTCAGCTCATGCATTTATGATCTAAAGTATGCACATTTCATTTGTTGAATGATCTTGTTTTTATGATCATTATGCTTCAAATATTCATTTCACGCTTCTAATGTGTCTTGTGTTTTTCATATGATTTGCAGTCATCTTTATTTCATTACTACTTCAAAGCAGCTTTGATTTTAAAAGTTTCTTGCTTAATTTGATGACTTTGTTAAAAGAGTAGATTTCTCAATAATCTTTTGTAGCACTCTGATAATTTTGCACACTCTGTCATTCATCATAGTCTTGTCGTTTAAAGAGCATTTCAAGAATAGATGTATTTGCAAATAAGTACTCAATGCTTCTGTATTTATTTTCTTTCAAAGTCATCAAGTCGAGAATTGCACTGAGATTGTTTGTAAACATAGCTCTGTGATGATCAAAAAATGATTCAATCTTTGATGCAGATTGATTTGTATCTTGCACTTGCATGTCATAAACTGTATTTTCTTGCTGCTAAAGACTAAATCAATCGTCGTAAATTGATTGTGAGCTTTGCGAGTAATAGTGTCTGATTTCAGCAATAATTTCAGTCTTGCATTTGTAATAACATTTAGTAAAGTATCAGTTGTCATATGACGAGTGAAGCATCTTCATTCTTCTCAGTGAGAATGATGTAGATTGAAATCTTTTACAATCAGTTGTTCATAATCATTCTTGAGTAGTTTATTCAAACGAGAAATGATTGAAGATCTCTCTGTAAATGTAGTAGACAGTGAGCATGAGTTGTAGATGTTTAAAATTCTTAGCATCTGTGTTTCATCATCTGTGTTACGAGTTAATATTTTGATTAAGCAAATGTCTGACTCAGCTGTTTCTACTATTCATTGATTGAGTCTTAAATATTTGTTAACATATATGCATGTTCTTGATTGAGATGATGAGATTTTCACTAGATGAAAGAAGTTGTGTGCTGAACTAAATGATTGCAAGTTGTTGTTGTTGTGATCTTGCTTTTGTATAGTTACTATGTCGAATTCGCGAATTTCTTTGTTAATTAGAAATGATTCTTGAATTTTTAATGATTTTCTGATGTTGTACTGTAAAATTTGTAGAAAAGACTGTTCTGTCATAAAATTATTTGTAACTGTTGTTGATTCTGCAATGAGAAGATTCTTTGTATGCTTTTGATCATCAACGATTTTTCTCACTTTCTGATTGAACATTTCTGAATCTGCTCAAATATCATCTCATCTGAGTCACTACTCACACAAGAGAAAAGATTGACTCGTCTCTTCTTGATTTTTACTATCTGTCAAGCTGATTCATCAGCAATTCAACTGCATGTTTTCAGCATGATTGTTGCTGAGCTTGAAAGATTCATTGAATCAAAAGAATTCATTGAATCTGAAAAGTTCATTGAATCTAAAGAGTTCAAAGATAACGAGAAGAATGTGCAATTGTATTTAAACATCTCAGAGTATTTGAACAATCTATTTCTATAAATTTTGAACGTTTGTTTCATCTGTTGTTGTCACTTGAGACAGATGCATCTTCAGAGTTCGTGATTTTTGTTGCAGTTGACGTAACGTTTTTTATTCAAAGACATCACACACTTCTTTATGTGATGCTTGTTTGCGCACTTTTCACAGCATTGATTCTTTCTGCAGATCTTAATCATGTGATCAAATTCGTGATATCTGAAGCATTGCATGATGCAACAGTTCTTTTCAAATAGCTTGCATGCATATTCTTGATATGAGTTCAGCATGCTTACGTTCATTAGTCAATTCATCATCGCTTCGATTATGATCTTTACAATGAGCGATGAATGAGTCTTTTCACTATCTGCTATCTTTTTGAGTCAGACTATTCTTAGAACTTTCAGATCTTCATAAAGTCTCATGTTATCTTTTATCAATCTTTCAATGATTTTTTTCTGATTGTTCATGTTTATTGTAGTGTGTACTTCATGTATCAGCATTGCAAAGATTCAATGTGCTACATGTGTTGAACTTGCGATTTCTTTTGCTCACGTCTGAATCTTTTTCAGATTTGCTTGAGCATCTGAGCTAACTACGTGAAGAAAAATATTATTGCTGCTCAGCTTGCAAAATGACATGATTAGATCTCTTTGATCTGTCAACTCGTCTGCAATTCTTTGTAGAATCTGTTCAATTGAATTCTTCTGTATCTCTTTTATTTCTCTTCTGTTCATTATTTTAATCATGACTTCTCATCTCTTGCAAAGCAATGACGAGTCATCTCTGAAATGTTACTTCTTCATTGTCATTTCTTCTCTTGTCATGTTCGCTCATGACGTGATTTTCATTGAAAGACGCATACTTCTTTGTGTATGCAACTGCTTGTTAAGCAGTTGCACTGATGTCTTCAGTTTCTGTACATTTTTCGTGATGAACGCGTTCTGATTCATGTGATGTTTTTCTTCTGAGTTGAGTCGAAGACGTTGAATCAGCTTCAATGTTATCTCTTTTCATGAATGATCTTTGTTCTTCTCTTTCTTTAACGTTGATATCTTTATTAGTAGATCAATAATGTTAACAACATTCTTTTCATCATTATGTAAGTATTTCAATCTTGCATCTTTGATTTCTTGTGACAAATTGACGTTGCTCGCAATCGTCTTTAAATCAGCATTGCTGCAATTCATGTAATTCATCATCGTTTAATCATCTTCTAGATTCACTCTGTCTTGTTTATAATGCTCTTTTCAAAATTTGTGATGCATGCATTGTGATTGTTTCTTTATGAGATGCAAGATGTAAACTGTTTAATCATTAAGAAGTATAAAGAGATGCATACGAGACTTAAGCGCAAGACTGCAAGAAGTGTAAAAGAAAAGCTGCAAGTACATGTCAATGACTGAGTATCAGACAACAAGAAGAAATCAATGTCTGTGTTCTTTTTCTTCAACTTTGTTCAAATCTCATGACAGATAAAACTGTGTATTACATTCTCATATCTTGTTGAATTGAAGACAAAGCATGATTTGATGTTTATCTGAACTGAACTTATTTGTAATAAATGACTGACAGTCATTGATAACTGTTTCTACAATAATAATATCAAGAAACTGTACAAATTAAGCAGCAAGTTACAGCGAATCATGAAGATATTGAACAAATCTATAGTCATTGAAGACAATCAGAGAAAGAGAATTCTGATAATGTTTTTCTCTTCAATCATAGCAAAAATCATTTGATTAATACATTTACTTAAATTCTCTCAATCATAATTTCTATGTTTTGCATCATGCATGATGTTTTCAACTTGTTGAATGTCAAGTATATTTGTTTCTTTACTAACAACAAGCTAGTATTTTATCAAGATTCGTGAAATGAATGTTGCATTCTTTCATAGTAATCTAAGTCTTGAAAATTGACAAAGCTTGATCAATAGTTTTCAAGACATGAAAGAAAATGATTCTGATTTCAATATTCTGATTGAAACTACTGAAATTCTAGAAACAAATTACACTCTTCATTATATGTTTTGAGTGATACTGATGAAGCTCAACTATATGATTTGAATGAAACAGCAGACTTTTTTCTGAATCAATAAATATGATCAAATCGCGAAGAAAACATAAGCATATTAATTTTATACTTTGAAATTTAATGTTGAGAGACTTATTAAAGATCATCAAACGTGATGTCAGATCTTTCAAAATGATACATATGATGATAGTAGAATGAAAGAAATGAGTGATGAGAAAATGAGAAAGAATAATCAGATAGTAAAGACTGTGTGAGAGACTTTAGTTTAATGCTTTTGCTTCATAGTTTATTAACTGTTATCAGCGAGTTGTTGTTAGTTATTTCAGTCAAAAGAAGTAATCATTGACAGCAGAAGCATAGACATGATAACATAAGTAATAAGATGCTGTGTTTTGAAAATATTAAAAATGCAAGAAAAATAACATCATGTGTATATTTTCACTGTCGTAGAAATATGACAATTTATCATTTTTTACTCTGATTATTTAGATGATTTATCTTGTCAAATGATAATTTATTATTTCTTACTTTATTTTTACATTAACAATGTGTTTTCTAGATATTTTAGAGATCACTAAAATCAAATTCACGCAAGACTTATGATGCAACTGTAACACAATTAAAGCTACATCTCTTTGTATTCATTAAATTATTATCATCAAGTCTTTCAACTATCAACACAGCTTTCATAATCATACTTTGTGATAGTCATAGAATTCAAGTGTAATAGAAATCATTAATCTGTCTTGAAATTGAAATAACAGCATTTCATTTCTGCACATTCTTTGTTGTATAGACAACATTGCATCTGTATCACATTTATGTTTCTTCTAAGTCTTTGATGCTTTTCAAGACTCACTGCAATTCTGTTGTATAAGAAAAATCAACATGTTCAGTATGAAATCTTCAATGATTTTTTATAATAAATTGCAGCGACATAACTGAATTAAAAAGATGATGCAGAAAGACTTAATGATTGATGACAATAAATAAAGTGAGATTGTAATGACAATGAAGAAGAAGATGATATCTTTAAAGATATATGACATAAAACTTGATAGTAAGCTGACAAAGAAAAAGCTTTGAATGATGATTGTAAAAATTATCATCATCTTCGACAAAGAGATTGAAAGCATATCACAGAATTAACTGCACAAGACATTGATGATCATGACTTAGTGACTGAACAACAACGAAAGACGAAGAGCATAACATTAAGAATGAACATATGAAAACATTCAGTATTAAAGAAAGTTGCAAGAAAAGATTAAAGATGACAATGCTAATCAACTATTGTTGATGTCGTGAAATGTTACAACGTTGCTGATGAGTTCTATTCACTTAACTATGAATAGAAGATAAGAAGAGATCAATCTGTTAAACATGCAATTCAAAGAGTACAAAAGATTATTGATTGAGAAGAGAATTTACGACGTGACGAAGAATAGAATTTTTTATGATAGTGAAGATATGAGACGAATTGAGATTGAAAATGAGCAATGCTGACAGACTGCGCTGATAGAGATGACAGCAAAGAGCTGCTGTCACTTTCAGTTTATCATCAATCAACTTTCTTCAGATCAGTAACTAGAAAATTGTAAAAACTATATTAATTTGTTTACTGACTTTGAAAGTAGTAAAATCAATCTTCGCTACTTCAACATTTGAGAATACACTCAAGTCATCAATCAAATGTTGCAAACTGCAATCACGAAAGATCTTGAAAAGAGATGCAATAGCTAGATTGAAAAAAACTACACATATGCAGAATTCAAGAACGAAAATTCAAGAAAAGTAGAAGAATAATTGAAAGCACACGTTGATGCTCTGATTTCATTAACAGCAAAGATCATGTTTGTGCTATACAAGCTTGTGAAGAAGATTTCATGATTGATGAGCGAAAGTTTTATTACTTTTTGAACTAACAATATTCGCAACATTTCAGTTTTAAAGCAAAGTCTTTGATACATCATTAGTGAAAACTTACTTTCTAACAATAAAGATTTTGCAAAAAAGAAGTGACTGATACTCATGAAAGAGACACTTGATTGTCAAAAAATCTTTCAGTAAACATTACTTAGTCTTTATCAAGATCTTCAGTGATGAGATTGTCATCTGCGACGTCTGTTTTACAGACTCTTCATTCAAGCATGATTATTTCTTTGAACGAAGATTATGAGCAATTTTGTTGATGAAACGAGATTTCTGTTAATGTTAAAGAACTTAAATAAATTGATGCAATTATGAGTAGATTGATCTTCAATGCTTTAAAATGCAAACAAAGTGTTAAGATAAACAATGATTTACAGAAAATCATCAGAAGATTTGATAAACTTCTCACTGTGCTCATGATTCAACAACTATCATTCATGAATTGATTCAACATGCTGTGTACAAAGCTATTTTCTTATGAAATGCAAGATGTGAACTGTCTCATTATTGCAAAGTATAGAAAGATGCAAGCAGAACTCAAGAACAGAACTACAAGTGTAAGAATGTACTTAATGATAAACTGAGAATCAAATTTGAATATTAATGATGATCTCAAGAATAAAAGTCTTTGTCACAAATGTCGTGATTCTTCAGATGAATTCTGAGTAATCAGCTGTTTTCATGTCTACTGCAAAGAATGTCTTAATGCTCTCATTTATGAAGTTGTCAAGCGTGACAAAGAGCAAACTGCATGTTTAGATTGCAACAGCATTTACATTGAGTTTCAATCATGTGATGAGTTAAAAGAATTGCAAATAAATGTTAAAGATAGTGAAAGAACTTTCTTATGCACTTGCAAAGATCTTGAACAAGATCTCAAATGAATCAATTTCAATGACTCAATTCTTTCATCTTTGAAAACAATAATGATGCAGATGCAAATTAAGTTGTGATTGATGAAGAAGTTAAACAAGAAAATCATTATCTTCACTCAGTTTTACATGCTGTAAGCTCTCATCATGTCATGAATTCTCTGACTTGAAAACAAGTTAATTGCAAAACAGCATGAAAGTGCTGAGTCATTTCTTTCAACAGCACAACTGAGTCTTTGTCAATTATTATGACAAAATGAATCAGAAAGCTTGCAATCACATCATTATCATATTTCGCGATGATTCAATCATGAAGATCATGATTGTCTTTCTCAAATGCAGCAATATCAAGCTTAATCTCATCATGATCTTGCACATCATCTGCATCAATCTGTGATAAAACAGCAGCATGAAACAACAAGTTTTTATTACATCTTTTGTATTAATCAATTCTTCAAAATCTTCATCATTCATCTTGTCATCAAGAACAACGTTGATGAGAAACTGTAGATGCTGCAAAACAGCAAGCGTAAGATCATTAACATTGTCATTAACAATGTCAAGATGCTGAATCAGCTGAGCTTGATGAAGCTGATGCAACTGTTTGAGTCAATGAGCGTTGAAAAGAATAAAAAGTTGTTTATTCTGATGAATAAGAGTGAGAAGAATGAAAATGTTAATAAGAAAGCATCAGTGATGAAAGATTGTGAATTGAGAGTGAGAGAAATGTTGATTGTAATTTCATGAATCTAAGCTCTTTTTGTTACGATTCTAGTCTTTATCTATTCTTCGCCTAGTCTTCGCCTGATTTCATTCTAATTGAGTCTAGTGAGAATTTAATTTATAGATGATGTCATTGAAATTTTGCATCATATGTGTAAGACGTCAACTCAATTGAGTCTAGCACAGAACTGAGAAACATACATATAAGTCGAGTTCTTTTCTGTAGATACTTTTCTTTCTAAGCATTTATTTATTAGTTAAATGACACTCATATGACTCACTCTATGCTGGTTTCTAACAGTAGATAAATGCTAATCAACTACTCTGCTATCAACGTGTAGATGATACGAAATAATCTACTTCGTTCATTCAGAAAATTCGCAAGAAATTCTTTGAATTACTTTCATTAAAACACACATTCAAATTTACTCAAATTTATCAAACTAATCACTCAATCTTATCACAATTAAATCTATCTATCTATTCTTATCTCTCTCACAATGACACACGACTCTGAATCAGTTGAGTCACGAACAGCTCATCTGCTTAGAAGCATTGCTAGTAAACGAGTTTTTCTTATTTCTTTCGATGCTTCAGCAAGATCTCAGAATGTTGCTATTTTATGAGACATCAACACAAGTCAACAACTTCGTCAATGAGCTATTGATCAGTCAGATGAAGTCATCAAGATGCTGATCGAGCTAAGAGACCAACGAGACATGACTTTGAAACTCAATGAGCAATGAATCGATCTACAAGTCGATCACATCAAGAGACTTAATGAGCTAGAGATTAATTAAACGACAATAGATACTCAAGAAGAGACTATCATCAAACTACAAGAGAAAGTATTGAGTCTCAAAAAGAAACAACGTTCAGCGAATCAGCTTCGATCTTGACAGTCTATGAAGTCTCAAGCTTCTATCAAGAACTATACTTGACGAGAGTCATCTACTCTATTTGATAATGATCATTACAAGTTCTTCAAGTTTTCAAACTTATTTATATTCATTGATGAAGAAAAATCGACATGAGACAGCTGAAGAGTCAAGATAAACGACAAGCTTCAGACTAATGTCAATTACTTTGATAATGAGAATATCTGTATTGTTTTGTGATATCTAGACTAGAAGATGATGCTGCTGAGCACATCTTCGCTTGATGTCAACATAATGCTTCGCATTCATACATCTTGATCGACGAGTTATTTGAGCATCTGAAAGAAATATACAATGAACTGAATAGAAATCAAAAGTGTCGTCGCAAGTACAACGCTCTGAGACAAGCAGACAAGTCTTTCAATGTCTTTTACTTCAACTTTATGAAGCTATTCAGCTATCTTGAATACGATGATTGCATTCTGATGAATGATCTTCAGAATAAAATCAATAATTGATTGCAGAACGCTTTATCAGTCTGTTCAGAGAATTTTACTTCGCTCACTCGCTTAAGAATCTTTCTTCAAGATGTGAATAATAAACAGTGAGTCAACTATCAGCTACGCAGTCAGCTTCGCACTGTCATCATCAAAGTCACTGTCGTATCTGATAAATGCGCTGCTACTTCATTGTCAATGACGACTTCGATAATCAATTATGTTAAGTCTATCATCTCTTTTATTTCTGAGTCAGCAAGATCATCTATCATCTGCTACATCTGCAAGACTCTCGATCACTTGTCAAAGAACTGTTCTCAGAACAAGATTGACACTTCTGCTTCTTGAGCTTTCATCTTTCGTCTACATGAAATCATCATTTCGAAGAATAAAGAGAGTGAGAAAATGTCTTCTTTCAAAGATAGCGAGGCAAAAAACTAGAGACTTTCATCAAAGACGCGATGAAAGATGTGTTAATTTCTTCAACAACAAGCATGTCAGATGATTCTTTTGCTTCTGAATCTTTGACTACTGAATGTGTACTTTCTAGCAATGAAATTAGTTACTCATTGAAGTCATTGATTAACATTGAAGCTGCTGACTATTCGTTCATTGATGAAGTGATCGCGCAGATTGTTTGTGATCAGTTGCAAATCAAATCTCTGACTTTGATCAAAGCGAAGTCAATTCGAGAATTTGACAATCATTATGCTAAGAGACTCATTATTCATGTCATTTATTTGAACCTGACTGTTCAAGATCATACGATTGACACAGCTTCTATGTTGATCACTCAATTAAATCAATATCAAATGATTCTTAAAAAAACATGAATGAACAAAATCAACCTAGTAATTGATATGCAAATCGATTTTCTTTGATTTTTGAATTTCATTTCTAATCAGAAATTAATTGTTCTACTCACAAGCAACAAGACAATCACGAAGCAGAAGAGTTTAACTTCTACTCATATATTGAAGAGATCTTTCACTACATCTCAACTCAGTCTGAAATCACTCTCTTTCAGTCAGTTCAATGAGAAGTCAGTTAAACTAATTGAACAGTTAAAATCGCGCGACGCGACTTTAACTAACGTCAAAAATTCTAAATTAACGTTCAATCTGAATTCATTCTCTTTCAGTTCAATGAACATAGCAATAATAGAAGCAGCGACATATAAAATGTTAGTCAAACAATCAGATGTCAAGATCTTTGCTGTTATCATCTTGAAAATCGATCGACTCATAACTACAGTTGAAAACAAGTCTGAAGAAGTGAATCTGCATGAGCTTTCTCACGCTGAAACTCTTGAGCAAGTCAAGATTAAGCTTTTCTCTGAATATCATGATTATTTAGACATCTTCGATCGAGTAATGATCGATCAGCTATCATTGCATCGTTTCTATGATCACAAAATTGAGTTGATTGATGAAGAAACATCTTCTCGAAGCAGACTATATCAGATATTCAATCACAAGCTTCAGAAGATAAAGAAGTATTTAATCGATCATCTAAACAAAGAGTTCATTTTCTTCAGCTTTGCATCATATGTCTTGTTCATCTTGTTCATTGAAAAGAAAGACGATAGTCTGCGTTTCTGCGTTGATTACAGAAAGCTTAATGCTTTGATCAAATGAGATCACTACTCTTTGTCATTAATAGACGAGACTCTCGCTTGTATACAAGAAAGCAAGTATTTGACTTGATTGAACATCATTGTTGCGTTCAACAAACTACACATGCATTCAGATAGCGAAGATTTGACTATCTTTATTATCTTCTTCAACTCATACAAATATCATGTAATGCTCTTTGAATTAATCAACGAATTGACGTTCTATCAACATTATATGAACGACGTGCTGTTTGAATATCTTCATCAGTTTTGTCAGATCTATCTAAATTGTTGAGAAGTGCAATGACAGACTTGTTTCTAGCAGCTTATTGTGATAGCTCTGAATTCAGTCTGAATTCAGTCAGACTTGTTTCTAGCAGCTCTTTCTAGACTAGCATCAGAGATAAAGTTGTGTGTTACGACTTTGTCATGCGTGACAGTATATAGATAAAGCAGTCTGTGACTTCTCTTCATAATCTAGATAGATTTCATCATATGTGATACTGTTCACTCTATTCTTTCAATAGATTATGAGTTCAATTAGCAAGAAACTTTCAACGTAATTAGGTCAAAACACTCTAAGCATTTGATGCTCAGCAACTCGATACGAAATCTATTCAAATGAGCAATCAGCGATCACTTACTACGCGTCTCACAAGAAGACAAATAAGTACATTGACTTAAAGAAGTTCAGTGAAATTTGACAGCTTACTACGCATCTCACAAGAAGATAAATAAGCACTCACATCAAGTTGACAGTTTACTACAAGTTTTCAAAAGAGCGAATAAATAGACACACTTGATCGCGTTGAAGAACGCATAAATCTGCATCATCATCAATGATCAAGAACACATTGCAGACAAGACGTCAGCAAAAGAGATTTGAAATGCTCTGAGCTATAAATACAAAGAGAAGCTACAAATCATTGAGAGACAATATCTGACAAACTTCATTGATTACAGAATGTCAACGAATATCTTCATTGAAAAGACATGAACACATCTCATCAAGTTGACTTGAAAGATCGTTGCAACACAGAAAGACATGAGTAATTTATTCAAGTCAGAACGTCGCTTTCAAGTCTTACTTCAATCGCTGTCAGATGAATACACAGTCATTCAAGACATCATTGATGCGCAGAATAAGTCAGATGTCAAGAAGAAACTTCAAAAGCTACAAAAGAAGAAAGCACAATTGAAGATAACAGAGACTGCGCTATGAGTTAAGCGAAGAAATGAACGTAAGCGCACTGATCATGAGCAGAATAAACGCAAAATCAGTCATTATTGCAAAAGTCTTTCAAGCTTTGACAGCAATCAATTGCGTTGTCATCAGTTGCAACAATTTCTAAAATGTTTTCTCTGTGAAGATGAACATTGTCTAGTCGATTGTTCTCATCTGTCTGCAGTTCAAAAGCTTGTGAAGAAACATAAAGATAAAGACAAAACAAAGCACAAGAGCGTTGATGATTTTCAAACTCTCACTGAGCTTCTGAAGAGCAAGCACAAGAAACACAGAGTTTACAACGTGAAAAGCAACAACTCTGAAATCTCTGACAACAATGAGAAAGATGAGAATGAGAAGAGCGAGAATATTGCAGCTTTGTCAAAGAACATTGTCAGTAAGATTTCTGAATTCAACTGAATTGCAGATTCTGATGTCTTCTTACACATGACTGATCAACTTCGACTTTTTAGTGATTCTCTAGTTTGCATTAAGAGACACATCATCAAAGTTGAAGAGAAAAAATTGTATGTTAATCACTGTGACACAGCAGTCATGCAAGATTGTCATGAAAACTCAGTTAAGTTATCTTTTGTTCTTCATGTTTCTAAGCTCAAGATGAATCTTCTTTCTGAAAGAAGAATGTGTGAGAAAGATCTGCAAGAAAGTTTTGATGATAAAGATCTGTACATGCATGACAAGCGAAGAAAGCAAATGATTGAGATTCTAGAATATGAAGATGTTTACATGATAAAGAGAATTGCAAACGATCTTGATGAATTTGCATTACTATCAGCTATGCAGCGTGACGTCTCATCAGCATTTTCAGCGATGCACAGTTCAATAAATCTTGATGATTCAATGAATCTAGATCACTTTGCATCTTACATTGACGTGATTCATCATGAGAATGAGGTTGAAGTTGATCACGATCAACTTAGTTTTGCAAATGACAAAAGCTTTAAGTTGTACAAGCTGTGACATCGTCGTTTCACTCATCTCAAATCAGCAAAGCTTCGTCAACTTCATAAGATCATCACTCTGAAAAAATCTATTTTCATCAACGACAGTCATGAGAATGTGTGTAAAATATGTGCGCTCATCAAGTTCATCAACAAACGAGAACATAATATCAGTGATTGAAAGACAAGTATCTTGACTTTCATTTTCATAAACATCTGTGAATCACTATCATCATTTCTCAATAGCGAGTCGTACTTTCTAAAGATAGTTAACAATCACTTCAGAAAGACTTGATGCATTTCTTTGAAGCAACGATTCAATGCATCAAATGCTCTGCGAAAATGAAAACTCAGCATAAAGCTTCACAGCAATGTCAAACTTCTTTCAGTACGCAGTGACAACATCACGAAACTTAAAGTCATCTTGAATGACTGATGCTCATCAGTTGACATTGTTTCTTAATACACTGTTTCACACATGTTGATTCAAAATAAAGTAGTCAAAAGAGTCATATGCATCACAGAAAACTCAATGCAAGTCATGATCAAGAATGCTGAACTTCTCATTGAGTTCTGAGCAGAAGCTGCAAAGACGAATGTTTATCTGCAAAATTGAATCATCATGAAACTTTTGATTGACAAAGTTCTCATGATCTTGAAAAAGATATTCATCGAAATCAAGCTCTCAATTGATCATGTACAAGTATGAGAATGCAAATGTTACTCATACGTTGATCTCAAGTCATTGTCAATCGAAGACAGACGAGACAAATTCATGAACAGAGATAGACTTGATGTCTTCATGAGATATGTGAAAAATATTGACAAGCAATATCATCTCTGAGTCTCAGATCTTGATCGAGTCATCAAGAGTCACGCTGTCAAGTTCGTTGAAGATGAAAAGAGTGAAAACATGAACTTGCAACTTTGCAAGCAGACATTCAACGTTCTTTCAAAGTGAAGATCTGTGAAAAGATCATCAAAGAATAACGTTTCAACTAATGTTTCAAAATCTGATGCTTTCATGATTGATGTTTCATCTGAATCAACTAATGCACTGAAAACTATTGCAATCAACTTGAATGCACTCAATTTTAAGATCACGTCACATACGTCAGATTAGCACGAAGTTCATGTAAATGTTCAGATTACTCAAAAAGTCTTTGCATTAAGCATGTTTAAGTCAGCAGCTCAAACATTTCTGCATGTAGTCATTTCAAAGAGAAAAAGAGACAGCGAAGATCAACAATTGAAAGAACGCGCATTCAAGATCTTGTAAGCTATAATGATCTGATTCATCACAGAGAAAATTGATGATGATGAGAGTGATTTTGACACAAGCATGTCATAAGCATTATTCAACATTGATGAATCTGACCCTTTTAAAGCAATAAGAATTCTCACGTTGAACATTTACAAAGACGCAGTGCAGAACTCAGTTTGAGAAAAACTTTAAAAAGAAGTGATCAACGCAGAACTTGTGATGCTAATCATCAATGAAATCTGACAAGAAGAAGTGTCGCTCAAAAAGATCAACATCATGATAAGCAAATGAGTCTTTAAGTTAAAGATGCACATTGATGATTTTCTTGACAAACTAAAGATAAAACTGATAGTCAGAGATTTCTCTTAAATTCATGAAGTTGACTATGAGAATACTTTCACGTCAATCATCAAGTTTGACACTCTGCAAGTCTTTCTAGTCATTGCAATAATAAAGAATCTTGAACTTCATCAAGTTGATGTAAACAATGCGTTTATTGAATCGTTTCTCAAAGAAATCATTTACATGTTCTCTTTGTCAGAAGTAAAAGTCAGATTCAACTGTGCTCTGAAAGTTCTTCAAAGTCTTTATGATCTCAAGCAAGCTGCATGAGACTGACATGATCATTGTGTAACAGTGCTGTCTGAACTCGACTTCGCTCAATGCGTTGCAGACTCATGTTTTTTGATTCATGAGTCAAAAGAAATCATGTTGCTACTATATGTTGATGACATAGTCATTGTTTTCAAATCATTGAGCAACATTAAATGATTTAAGCATGAGTTTCAATGTGTTTTCAAAGTCAAGAATCTGAGAAAAATGAAGAAGATTCTTGACATTCAAATTACTTGCAACAGAAAGACACGAATCTTACGAATGAATTAAACTCACTATCTTCATGATGTTCTTAAGAGACTCAACATGAGACAAGACAAGCACAAGACAACAGATCTTTCAATGAATGAATATGATGCTCTTTGCTCAGCTAAACTCGAAGATGTGAGAATCAATCAGCATGAGTATCAACAAGTCATTGAAAATCTCATGTATGCTGCAATTCACACTCGTTTCAACATCGCTTTTGCTCTCAATCAACTAAGTCAATATCTCAGTGATTCTGCAAAACATTATGAACATGCTTTGAAGAAGTTGATGCAATACGTTCATTTCATCATTGATTTAGACATCATGTACGAAGTCAGTGAAAGCATGAAGTTAGTAGAATACTCTGACTCAGACTACGTCTCAGACAGACTAGATTGCAAGTTGATTCTCATCTACATTTACATGCTTGATGAAGAATCAGTCTTCTGAATGAGTTGAAAGCAAAAGTTCGTTGTCACATTGATCATCAAGACAGAGTACATGACTTTATCAATCTGCATCAAGAAAGATTTATGAATCAATCAAGTGCTCAAGAACATGAATCTGACAAAGTATCTGAGCATCAGTCACAGTTGCGTTGATATTCTTGAGAAGATTACTCATCAATCTGTCTCACTCACACAGCTCAAGAGAGATAATCAAGCATCTCTTATGCTGATTAAGAATGCTTATATTCACGAAAGATTGAAGCACATTGACATCACTTATCATCACATTCGAAATCTGCACAAGAAGAATCAGATTTCAGTGAACTTCGTTTCTAGTCAAGATATGATAGCAGACGAATTGATCAAGTCACTATCTCGACAGAACTTCAAGAAATTCATTAAACAATTGAGACTGAAAAGCAGTGAAAGCTGAGAAACTTGCAAGCATTGAGTGAAAGTGTTAAGAAGTGCAATGACAGACTTGTTTCTAGCAGCTTATTGTGATAGCTCTGAATTCAATTTGAATTCAGTCAGACTTGTTTCTAGCAACTCTCTCTAGACTAGCGTCAGAGATAAAGTCGTGCGTTGTGACTTTGTCATGCATGACAGTATATAGATAGAGCAGTCTGTAACTTCTCTTCATAATCTAGATAGATTTCATCATATGTGATACTGTTCACTCTATTCTTTCAATATAAATGACATTATCATCTACAGCAAGATCTTGAAGAAACACAAGCAACATGTACAACTGATTTTGAATAAACTACGAGAAGCTGATTTACAGATAGACTACGAGAAGCTGATCTACAGATAGACATCAACAAGTGCAAGTTTCATGTTCAGAAAACTATCTTTCTAGAACTCTTGATATCAATCAAAGAATTGAAGATGAACTCGCGAAAGATACAAGCAGTCGTTGATTGATTTACACTCAATAATCTCACTCAGATGCAGTTCTTCATTGACTTCTGCAATTTCTATCAACGCTTCATCAAGAACTTTTCGAAGATTGTTCGTTCAATGATTCAACTCACTCAAAAGAAGATCATATTTGATTGAAATGAAGTCTGTCAGATTGTCTTCGATCATATGAAGAGACATATGATCAAGACTTCTATACTACGTCACTTTGATCAAACTCATAAGACTATTCTTGAAATTAACTCATTTAACTACATCAACGATGAAGTTCTCTTTCAATATGATGACGAAGAAGTACTACATTCAATTATCTTCTATAGCAAGAACATGTCTTCTGCTGAATGCAACTACAAGATATATGATAAAGAACTTCTAGTCATCATTTGAGCATTTGAACACTGACGACTTGAACTGAAGCTAACTGACATTTCTATCAAGATGTTCATCGATCATCAAGCGCTCATCTCATTGATGAAAGATAAAGAGCTGAGCAGACATCAGATGCGCTGAGTTCAGAAGTTAACTGACTTTAACTTTAAGATAATGTATTGATCTGACAAACAGAACATTAAGATCGATGCATTAACTTGTCGAGCTAACTTCGTGCCTAGAAATCTCAACGATGAACGCATTTGATATCAAAGAACTATTATTCTGACATTGAATTGAATGAAGATCGCTGATCTAAAGAAGAATAATGATCAATCAATCTATAGACAAGTTCTTGACGCAAATGAAATCGACGAGAATTGTACATTACTTCGCGAAGCAATAGCAAGAGACGAAGCATAATATGAAGATATCAAATTGAAGAATTGTTGAACTCAGAATGAAATCTTGTTTCATGATAGTCAGCTATGAGTCTCATTCAATGAACTTCTACAAATGAATTTGATTCGTGAAGTACATGATCAGTTGTTGATTGATCATTCTGAAATTCTTAGAACAGTGAAGATCATAAAGCGAAATTACTATTGATCTTCTATGCGAAAAACGATAGATCGATATATTTGAAACTGCTATGTATGTCAACGTTCAAAGACATCAAGAAATAAATCAAACAACTTGCTTCAACCTCTATTTATATTTGAACAGCGATGATAAAACATAGTCATGAACTTCATTATTGATCTATTTAATTCGTACAACTACAACGCTATTCTGACTGTCATCTGCAAATTGTTAAAAGAAAGACATTATATTTCTTGCATCATTAATGATGAAGATATCACAGTCGAAAAGACAGCTGAAATGTTGCTTCAATGAGTATATTGAACTTACAATCTATCAAGCTTCATTGTATTTGATTGAGATTCTCAGTTCATCTTCATTCTTTGAAAGTTTCTTTGCAAACGACTGAGCATTTCTCTTCGATTGTTTATCATCTATCACTCTCAGATCGACGATCAAAGCGAATGAGTCAATCAGAATGTTGAGCGATATCTTCGTTTCTTTTGTTCATACATGCAAAACGACTGGTTCAAGTGACTACTCATGATCAAGTTTGTCAACAATAACATCTTGTTTTCAGTCATTTTCTTGATTCTCTTCTTCATGAACAAGAGCTTTCATTCTCATATGAGCTTCGATTCTGACATCATCAAGTATGAAAGCACTCGCGAACGTCTGCAGATTGCTCAAGTCGAAGATATATTCAATCACATGAATAAGACACTGATCTTCGCTCGCGAAGCTCTGATCAAAACACGAGAGCAAATGATGAATCAGACTAACAAGCATAGAAAGAAAATCAATTATGAAATCAGATCAAAGATGTTTCTGAATGAACGAAACATTATTACAGCGAGATTTTTCAAAAAATTGAATGACAAGATGCTCAACTCATTTCAGATCACTGAGTCTGTTGACTCATTCTATAAGTTGAAACTATCAGAAACTATGCATATACATGACGTATTTCATTCAGAGCTTCTTTGTTCTGTCGTTGATGATTCTCTGCTTGATCAAAAGAATGAATCTTCGAAATCAATAGTGATAAACGATGAAGACGAATGAAAAATCGACGATATATTGAACTTTCAATGATATCAAAGATGACTTCAATATTGAGTCAAATGAAAGAATTATGACAATGATCTCAACTGATATAACGCTGACGACGACGAATTTATGAATGCTCAAGAGATGATTGATGACTTTCATACCAAATATTCAAGAAAAGCGCACTAAGAAATAATATTCATGCGAACATGAATAGTCAAGAAAAAGAAGTAATGTTACGATTCTAGTCTTCGTCTATTCTTCGCTTAGTCTTCGCCTGATTTCATTCTAATCGAGTCTAGCGAGAATCTGATTTATAAATGATGTCATTGAAACTCTGCATCATATGTGTAAGATGTCAACTCAATCAAGTCTAGCACAGAGCTGAGAAACACACATATAAGTTGAGTTCTTTTCTGTAGATACTTTTCTTTCTTAGCATTTATCTATTAGTAAAATGACACTCATATGACTCGCTCTATGTTGACTTCTAACACTTTTTTTCTTCTTTTTTTCTTCTTTTGACACATCATTTCTTTCACATCACTATTCTCTTTTCGCTTTTCTTCTTTTCTCACTCTTTAGTACTTCTTGATCAGCAACGAACACGTCATTTGCACACTGCATGCATGCATGCTTGCATGCACTCAGCTCAGCTGATTCAACTTCATTCACATAGACAGCATTATTCATCTTATTCTGTATTTTACTTGAATCAATGAAATTCTTCTTGAACATTTCAACAGTTTTTGTATGTGAAACGTAAAGAAACTTAAAGAATGAGAAGAATTCTTCTACTTGATTTTAATCATTCAACGATGCTTTTTTATCAAATTTCTGCAAACTATAAAGTTTTAAAACAGATGATTCTTGATGATCTGAGTTTCATCAAGCATGATATGATGAAAATGAACTTGATGAAAGATATCATGATTCTTCTTATACATCTTCATTCATCATTCTTGTTTACAAAATCATCAAGCATGATGAAGAGTAAACTGCATGTTTAGATTTAACTGCAACATCATGTACATCAAGTTTTGATTGTATGATGAGTGAGATTCAGAGTTCTTCAGCAATAAAATGCACAGTTCGCATTCTCAGTTTGCACATGCAAAGACAAATTATCATAAATCTCTTGAAATTTATCTCAGATAATCAGAGTTCTTCAGCAATAAAATGTGCAGTTCACATTCTCAGTTTGCATATGCAAAGATAAATTTATCGTAAATCACTTGAAATTTATCTCTGATAATCAGAGTTCTTCAGCAATAATATTCGTAATTTGCATTCTCACTTTGCATAATGTGCGAAGATAATTTATCGAATTTTCTCTTAAATTTATCTTAAATAGTCAGCTTGAACTCAGAATTCTTTGACAATAAGATTCACAGTTTACATTCTCAGTTTGCATATGCAATAATAAATTATTGCAAATTTTCAAATCTATCTACACTTTTGAATAAGTCATGAAAACATTATCACAATCTCAATGCAACGAAGTGTCAGAATCGTGCCTAGATGAGTCAATCAGCGAAAGTCAGGGTTGAATAGTGCTTGATCTTTAGAGGTAGCTATAACTGAATATTAAGAATACAGAAGAAGATGAGTACAAAAGCTTCTATTTAAGTAATATTCAGAGACTGCGCTAAGCTTGAAGAAGATGTGTTTGTGACATGAGTAGAATGTGATGTAGAAAGAAAGATGATGTTAAACAAAGAGATGTTGATGAAAGAAAATAAAGACTGAGTCAGATCTGAGCTAGAGACACTGACTAGCTCTATTCAATCTTGATACGCTCGTAACATTACCTTCTTCTTTGAAAATTCATGTTTGCATGAATGTCGCTCGTTTGCTTGCTTTCTTATTGAGTTATTTCGGTACTAGCGTGACTTTCTTGAGTATAGCGCATGAAATTCATTCAAAACTTTCTCGAAGTCATCGAATTCACCTTTATCAACATAGTATCATTCATTGTCTCTATCTAGATCTTTTCATTTGACCTTGTACTGTATTCGACCTCAATAGCGTCTGAAGTTCAGAATGTCATCTATCTTTCAGTGTTCATCGTCATCATCATCAATAATGATGAGTCTGAGAGATTCTGCATGCTGTTCTGATAGAAAGTCTTCTGAATATGATCGCAGTAGCTTCAAGCTGAACATCAAATGCAGATGCTTCATGCTGACTGATAAATGAAGATGATAGAAGATCTTTGCTTTGACAGTGATCTGATACAATTCTAGTTGTTTGTCTTTCAAATCTTTGCAGAGTCTCGTTGTCTTGACGTTTCTGAAAGATAGTCAAACTCAGTCATCTACTTCATAGATGATGTTTTGTCTATGTTTATTGATCTGAACTTCGATGATCAGCTTCGTCTTTTTCAATTGTTGACGATCGAAGCTCAGTAGCTTTTTCATTCAAATGACAATATCATCTGCTTTTCTAGCTTCAAGTCGTTCACAAGTTGTTTCGTAGTCAGTCGTATCTGAATCGAAACTCATTCGAGAGTGAAATTCTTTATTGAAGTAGAAAGAAGTCATTGAGATGATCGAGAAGATATTGAAATTGTCGCTGAATTTCATCATAGATATTCATTTGACTCAGTCGTTCTGCATGTAATTGCAGTAGATTCTAAGTTCGCGTTCAACGTCTTGATTGACTCGTTTTGTCTGATCATCAATCTTCGAATGATAGACTGTGAATAGACTAGCTGTGATTCTCAGTCGCTTGCAAAGACTCTTTCACATAGTCAATATGAATTGAAAGTCTCTGTTTGAAACAATAGAACTGAGTAGATCATGCAGTCGATAAACGTTTCATAGCATGATTCAAATCGTTTCTTTGACTGAGATGTCATCATCTTCTCAATGACAGAGAACATAGTGACGTTCTTTGATGAGATGACATATGATTGTGCAAATGACGTTATAGTCTTCTGACAGAAGTAGTTCAGTGATGAAGTTCATAGTTATATCTTTTCAGCGTTTCTGTGAAATCGAAAGAGAATGATGAAGTTCATTGATGCTATCTTTAGAGACTTTGCTTCGCTGACAAGCATGACAGTTTTGAATGTATCATCGAATAGTAGCTCGATGATCTGATCAATAGTAGAAACGCTGAACTAGGTCGATGATTCATTTATTGTCGAGATGAAAGATTGAAGATTGATCATGCACTTCTTGTAGCAGTTTCGTATGCATATTCTCGAGAATTCACAGTAAGTCTTTTCTAAAGAGAACGCTGTCAATGATTTCGCAGTTCTTCAATTTAGTGGTATGAAATTTGAGCTTGTTCTCGTTCATAGCTTGTCTATATTCGTCGCAGAACTCATTCGTTTGATTGATCATACACACTCGCTGATAGAGATTTGCTTTCGATTCAACAAGTAGAACATCGACTCTATCAAGAGTCAGAATAGTCTGAAAACGATCTTTAAGTCGTTGAGCTGATTCAGAGACGTTCGCTAGAAACATTCGAGTTAGAGCATCGACTTTAGTATTCATTTTGCCTGATCTAAAGATGATCTGAAAGTTGAACTTTGACAGAATGTTCAGATAGTTG
>JAABUL010002958.1_pt1 | contig 26614 bp, 30 predicted proteins | sample 5559151 | NCBI WGS metagenome assembly JAABUL01 (sample SAMN10711876, study PRJNA513368) | rock metagenome | isolation source: Antarctica rocks | place: Antarctica: Victoria Land, Pudding Butte sud | reverse complement strand
GCCCATATTTTGAAAATCCCTTAGATTGAGAAGGACTGAAGATCAGAGGCAAAGTCTCCTTACAAGGTCTCTACACACTTCAGCAGTCAGCCAATTGGGGTACGCAGTAGGCTGTATTCCGTAGCATTCAGGGCATTTATTGGTGGTCACGTGGTGGGTTAGAGCCTTAGAGGTTTCCACGAGTCGGTTACGGAAGCGGTTACTGCAAAGCGCCGAATCCATTTTTAGATATGTCGAACCGCTGAAAAAGCCCACCCACATCTTACGACTCGTTCATACAGGAAGGCTATCGATATGAGAGGTTCCTGCCTGTCTAGATCTTGGGGCATACTGTCGAAGGAAATGATGCTGGGTTAGTGAAAATCTTTTTGATTTGACCTTGTTCCTCATCCACCTAGGGTTCAGATCCTTCGGCGTATTACTATCAAGTCCAGTATCAAATACCCTACTTACCTTATTGTATTGGTGTTTGCGCCCTGCATAAGGATCGAGCCTGGCATCTCTACTGTACCTTATGGCCACTAGCTGGGTGTTATTGCGACATTGGATCTCCCAGACAAATCGAGTATCTTCACGAACCCGTTCGTGACCAGGTTCACGCTCCTCTGTGCGAAAGTAATCAGCGCTTACGGAATACATGTTTCCCCAAGCTATCAACAATTTATGCCAACCCTGCAACTAGCCATGGCTGTGTGTGATTTGCTTGGGATCCTGTAGTAGTCTACATGCAAAGCGAATCCTCCATCCTCATCTTTGCCCTCGTGGTGGATAGCTGCGTTTCAGCTAGCGATAAAAGGTGACTAGGTAAGGTATACTTCAGCCTCACCCTACTGTCCACCCAAGTCAAAGGTCCAGCCAAACGAACTGCTTTCCTGATGTAATTATGCTATTGTGGAGTGCTTGCAATATAATAAATTCCTCAGTCCCCTCTTGCTTCCTCAACTATCTTCCATGATTTTGTTCTATATATTGCTTCAAGCAAGTTTACGACCCCTGTGACTGAGATCTATCTATATCCACCAATGCGTACTCATTTGCCGACTACCGACGTCAGAATTTGGAAAACTCTGCATTTGCTCATTATATCACCAATCCTGATCTCCCAAGTGTTAGCAAACTCGAACTCATCCTCGACTAGTACAGCATCTTTGGCCTCTTCGTCGTCAAAAGCGCGTCTAAATATCACCGCCTTTGGTGGTGTCGGTTGTGACGGAGGGGTAATCACTCCCACCCATGTGGTCATTCCACAGGGCCGATGCAGCGAGTTCCCTTCTGTGGCCTCTGCACCAAACGACCCCATCGCGAACCCAATTCTGCACGGATATGTCAGCTGCTGCTATCTCTGGGACGCCAAGTTTAGGAGCATAAGCCTTCCGAACCCGGATCCGCACGCATTTGATGGTTGTTTTCTAACCCAGTTTACTGGGTTTGATTGTGATAACGGCGTATTCAGTACCAGTGCGGGATGGTTGGATAAGGCGAATGTCTGCATGAGAACCGTCATTGATAGCGGTAACGATGGCCTTGCATCAAACAACCAAGGCGTATTTGCTCTGCGTGTCGACTGCGTGGTCGCAAACTCATCGTCTGTGAACGCTTCGGAATCATTAGGGGTTGTTTCTTTTCCGTCTTATTTAGGTACAGTTTCGTCTAGTGCGGCTTCCAGTGCTCTCAGTGCTTCCAGTACTTCTTCAGGACTCTTAATTGGCGATCCTCATCCTGTATCGACCAGCCGATCAAGCATATTGGGGAGTAACAATTTGTCTACAACGTCACCTTCTTTACCAGCCGGTTGCCCTGCGTCTGTGCGGCCCTCGACCCACTCCCTATTAGGTGCAACTCTCAACCTAGTAACCTATGTGACACGGCTGGACCCTATTTCTGCAACCATCACAACTACTGTGACTCTCAGGGATAAAAACGACATGTACGTGCCTGAAAGACTGTTCACCGTAACGGGACCAACCACTCCGTACGCCACTATCACCCAAGAGATTGCGCCGGGAAAAGACTTTGGCCCGGTTGACAACAATCCTGGCAAGACTTACGGCGCTACGAATTCAGACTATTGTCAAGGTAGTTGTGGAACATGCAGCATTTACTTTCCAACTGCAAATGTCCTATACTGGCCGATATCCTCAATGAATACAGCATGTCTCGAGAACACAACCACAATCGCATCACAAACAACTCGCTCACCTGGTCTGATCAAGCGTCTTCATCCCAACTCGACGGAGGGCAGTGAGGGCCGCACTGTGTCGAATGGACACACTTTGTATGTTAAGCTTATTGCCATCGAAGTGTCCCCTGCTAACAACTTCTAGCATCTCTCCTTCTGTCTATCTCCTTTTCCCTACAGTCAGTGCAGTTGATGATTGCGGGATAAGAGGTTCGACACATACTTCGGTCACAATTGCAGTCGCAACTGAACATCTATCATCTGTGGTTGCAGGCTTTCCTGAGAAATTAAACATCGTAGACTTGTTGTGTCAACCAGCGTCATTGTCACCTGGAGGATCCTATTGGAAGCACGGCGCATACTATCCGCCGATATCGTTCCTTGGTGAAGGCTACAAGCCAATGATTTCCCCACCTCCGGAAATTGTGAGCTTAGATCCCACATGGGGGGGCTGCGTGGTTGATATCTTTGAGGGAAAAGACCCCCCAAGAGCGCTAACCCCAGTCGCGGCCTTGAACCCTGGGACTACCACCGAGAGCGCCAAAGCCGAACCAACGCCGCCAAGTCCTAGCTCAATGCCATTACCTATAGCTTCTAGTACACAATATACCACATCAGCGGCAAAGGCAGAGTCGACCCACAGTGTTGAGCCTTCCGGCACACCACATTTGGCCTCTTATCAAGATCCGACTTCTCTCCAGAATTCTAAACAGCCTTCGGAGCTAAGTCAGAGCAATGATCCAGCTCAAACACCAAGTTCGTCTACTATTGCAGGTAATCCAGGCCTCGAAACAACAACCGGCCTACTTCCACATCAATCGACGAATTCCTTAGCCAAAACAGATCCCCCAGTGTCTACAAATATAGACTCTCAGCAACCAGCAGCCTCCATTGCCAACACTGATCTAACCGATGTTCCTAGTACATACTCAATTCAACCAGCCGTTACAACAGCAATTGGAAGTCTGTCAACAAATTTAAACGACCCATCTCATGTTGTGGGAAGTCAAGCCGAGCCCTTGACTTCTGAAGTAAGTACCATTGTCGTTGGCGGCGTTAGTCTTGCCATAGGTGGTCTAGCGGGTCCCAAATCGGCAGTGGAGTCCTTGCAATCTTCACATGACTCGACAATGTCAATATCGAAAAGTCTTAGTACCCCGGAGAGCGTAGGGCCTGGCTTAGGGTCCGAAACAAGTACCATTGCTGTTGGCGGATTGATTCTGGCTGTGGGCCCGACAGCTCCAACCGACTCCATCTCAACTGGCGGTAGTGTCTCACAATCATCGAACTCTTACCAAGTTGCTTCGAAAGATCCTTCCGTCGCCGTGGAAAGCCCAACGCAAGCTGCTCAGGGTGTTGTCTACCCAGTAGGAACGTCGAACATTAAGACGCCCGCGGCTGCTAGTCCTTCTCCGATGTCGTCCCCAGCGGGCGGAGTATTATCTGGTAGTACGACGTTAGTCGCAGCATCGCCTGCTATTGCCGGCTCAGGTAACCCTGGTTCTCATGGTATAGACGGGATCGTAACTGGAGCGCAGACTCTTGGACCCGAAGTCATTGCCCTTGTTGCGGGTGCTGGTCACAGCTCGACAACAGGTCCGTCGCTCGACGGACATACCACTTCGGGTGGGAGTGGTGTGAATTTGGTTGATGGAGAAACGCTGTCGATGGGAGCACCAGCTCTTACTATCTCAGGGACCCCAATATCTCTAGGAAGCGGAGGATTGGTGATTGGGAGCCAGACGTACACTGACGGCATTGGCCCGCTCATCCAAGCTTCCGCTGGCTCCTCTGACTCGATTGTTCATCATGTAATCACCGCGAATCCCACTGGGTTCTCCATAGCTGGCACTACGCTGTTGCCAGGGTCTCCTGGAATACATCTTTCGGGCACTCCAGTATCGCTCAATCCTTCAGGGCGATTGGTTGTAGGGACAAGCACTTTCGGAGCTTTGCCTGGCCCCGTCACAACTGACTCAAAGCAATCCTCTACCGATGAACAGAACGCTACTACTCCTAATGTCCAAAGTTCTATTGTCCTAGCCAGCCTTACGTCGTCCGGCATGTCAACTCTAACAACAAACGCTGTTGAGCCCCCCGTCAATAGTAGTAGTGGATCGGGTGGACTCGGTAACGTCATTTTGTCAGGGTTCGGACCCTCGAGTAGCACCACAGCAGCATCAGCATCAGTGACCAGTACACAAGCATTGAAGGCGGGCCAACACCGAACAAATCCTTCCGGTCTCTTGTCTATAATCCTGTTGCTAGGAACTGTAGCACTGTGTATATAAACAGCCATTTATATAGATCTGTATATACATACATATGTAGGCGGTGTACATTTAAGCTAGAGGGCGGTGGTACAGGTAACGGGTCCCTATACAATACGGTATACAAAACTCGTCGACGTTGTGTTGGTATGGCTTCAATGGTATTCCGTAAACTGGAATGCGACAATAGAAAAGGGGTTGACGGAGTTCACTAGTACACAGTGTTTCAACCATCATCCTTTCAGGTCGTCGTCGCCGCGCATCTGGCAAGCAAACCAGTCACACGTCATCTTGGCCATTCAATCCTTGAACGGGATCTCACGCAGATCCTTGTAGCGTGGTATGCTACAGGGAACATCCTGGTGGGGAATCAGGACACAGGCACATGGCGCAGTGCCACTACGTACCGTACTGTATGATGGCTGGTGTGTTTGAGCTTCTGATGCCCCCTGCAACCGTTGGTGAATCCGCAATACTGTAATACCCCTCCTTAAACCCCCTGTAATCTGAATCTCCAATAGGTAACCTATTCACCCCAGAAAAGTACTCGTGCTCCGTATTTCATTCATTTACCCCCCCCAAGCCTCTCCCCTTTCGTTTTTGTTCTTGTTTTTGTTCTTCCTCACCTCGACCTCAACACATCTTCGGCACCCGGTCCGCTACATTCATTTGGTTTTCCTTGAAGGATTCACGTTCATTAGCTTGTTGCTTCCTGCCCAGCTTTAAAACTTTGTCAACAAACCCCCCAATTCTGTCAACCTCCCGACTCTCAAGTTACAATCACAACAGAAGAAACAAGTTTCAGCCAACAACAGCACACATTCATTCAATCCTTCTGAGATCAGTGATCTCGTACATTCCTTCAACCGAAACACTCTTTAAGATTACGAAACTTTACACCCCAAAAATCACTGCTCGTTGACCGAGTTATCCCTCAACAACTCCGGTGAAAATCGCATCTTTCTCACGGCAAACATGCATTTCTTCAACGTTAAAGGGGTGGTGTTAGCCGCCGCGGTTGCTCAGATTGCAAGCTCTCACACTCTCTTCACTAATCTCTATGTGGATGGGGCCAACATGGGAAATGGAACCTGTGTGCGTATGAGCAACAACCAAACGGATGCTACCGCCCCAATCAAGGTTATTACTAGTAATGATATGGCCTGCGGTATGTTCTCCCCTAATGTTCTTGGTATTGGTTCGACGTCATGTGTATTGGTCCTGCTGCTACTATCCAGTTCTGTACTTGCACTCTACACTTGATAACCCCCACCTTGGTTTCATGCTTGCGTACTAGTGGGCTCTCAGAGCGTGATTGCTGACTGATACTACAGGTGTACATGGCCAGAATGGTGTAGCGATGGTTTGTCCCGTCCCTGCAGGATCGAACGTGACGTTTGAGTATCATTTCTGGCCCGACGGTACTATAGCTGGTGGCATTGACCAAGGCCACAAGGGCCCATGTGCTGTGTACATGAAGAAAGTCAACGACCCTACCACGGATCAAGCTGTTGGAGACGGATGGTTCAAGATTTTCGAGGAAGACTATGATTCCTCAACCAACCAGTGGTGCACGGAGAAATACATCAACAAGTACGGTCACTTTACCGTCACCATCCCAAGTGACCTGGCCGGAGGATACTATCTGGTACGACCAGAATTACTGTCATTGCACGAGGCTCACCAATACAACTATCCTCAATTCTACGTCGGATGCGCGCAAGTTTTCTTAGAATCGAGCGGCTCCTCGGTCCCTAAAGACACCGTCTCGATCCCGGGCTACGTCGATATGAGCAAGCCTGCGATGACATATGACATCTACACCACGCCGTTGAAACTCCCTTTCCCTTCGTTCAGTCCTCCAACGTATACCGGCAGCTCCAAGCGTAGGGTTGAAGAACGTGACACGCAGGTTCAAACAATTGGTGCCAAGCCGGCAGAATGCGAATTCCAAAACAACAATTTCTGCGGTCACAAGCTTGCAGCTTACCATGATCAGGCTGGCTGCTTCGCTGTACGTTCACAGATTATGATCTTACGGCTATGCGATTTCCGGCTGACTTGTATTATAGGCCTCTGCGGATTGTGGTCAACAAACTACAGCATGCTATGCCAACGCTGGGCCTACAGGCCATAGAAACTGTAAGAAATTGGAAGACTATTGCACCTTCGTCCGGGAGGAGCACTGCAAGGCCGGTATCTTTGATGGTCCACCAGGATATGGTGAAAACACACCTATGGGGTTCGCTCCGCTCTCAGACGCTATAATTCCTCCCGCCCCCATGGATGAACCCCAGTCCGCCAAAGCTCCTGCCGCTTCAGCTGCACCAGCTGCGTATGCTTCTCAGGCAAAGGCGGCCACTAGCGGCGGATCTATCGACACTTGTGGAAGTAATGGAGGCCAATCTTGCGCTGCTGGGATGTGCTGTTCACCGGCTGGATACTGTGGTACTACGAACGACTATTGCGGGTCTGGCTGCCAGGCTAGTTTTGGGAAGTGCTCTGGAAGCTCCAAGCACAAGCGAACACATCTGCAACGTGAGCATTCGCGTCACGGGTCATTCTAAGCCGTTCAGCGAGGCTGCTGGAGGATCGGGTCTTCCTTGGCAGGGTTGCTTGGCTGGTCTTTCGGTTTCTGTGGCACTTTGATAGGGTCCTTGACGGGCCATGAGTGACGGCAACAATAGCATTCTGTAAGAAAAACATAGCAATACATGCATAGCGATCCAGAAAGCTTAATGAACCACGTGATACCGTACCCGAAATCTTGAAGCTGAGCGACTTGACCGTGTTAAGGACCCCGCACATGGATCGCGTTCTACCACCATCTCGTTCCACAACAACAACAACTCACCGTCAGTACTGCAACAAGACCGCAACCACCATACACCAACCTCCGCATCGCTCCCAGATAGCAGTACGACTCCGTAATACACACTATCAGTAAGAGCTACTCGCAATCTTCGCGATTCAGAAGTACAACAATGGCTCCGAGGCTGTTCCCTTCGTTTGGGGGCGTACAGCCCAAGGCCAAAGCGCGACCAACCCTTGGCGGTAAAGGCGTAGTAGGCGGAGGAGGGAAATCAGGCTTCGGTGGGAAGGGGCTTGGTAAAGGAGGTTTGAGGAGACACAGGTATGTCAATGATGATACCGATCAAAGGGGATGTGCGATCTCGGGCGGTAGGGGAGACAAGTGAGAGAAGACCAAAAGCAGTGCAGCACAGGCATACAACCGGGTCATTCTCCGAAAAGCTATATGGTGGAACTTGAGATGGGCTGGATGTGTACTGGTACATAATGCTGATTGGTCTGTAGGAAGGTAGTCAGGGATTCAATTCGTGGGATTAGTGAGTCCGACCTCGCATCTACAGAAAGGACGGGGATAGTACAGGAGCTAATTGCTATCTTCACCACAGCGAAAGGGGACATTAGGTACGATAACGTTCAGTCTACAACGTCACCAAGTCCTGCACGAGTCGTCGGCCAAGGGCGGTGGGATAGAGGGAATACTTTGACCTCAGACCTTGCCCGTTGGAATTCTCCGGAAAAATGGCCACAAAGCAGCGCACAACACCGCTCACAGGATCATTCAACATGCTAACATCTTCTACGAACAGACGTTTGGCTCGCCGCGGCGGCGTGAAGCGGATCTCCGGCCAGATCTACGAGGACGTGCGAGGATCTATTCGTGATCGCCTGAAGCTCGTACGCTTATTATTGCATATCACTGTTGTAGCCTGTACTGACAGTCCCATGGTTAGATCCTCAAAGATTGCGTGATTTTTTTGGAGCATTCCGAACGGAAGAGTGAGTATCAAACCCTTCATCAAGTAATTATGCTGACGAGCTTTCCTTCGGTACAGCGGTGACCGTGTCCGACGTGAGTACTGCCTTCGTACGTTTTTCGCGGCGCGTTGTGCTGATAATTACAGGTTATCTTTGCTCTCAAGCGCGTAGGTCCCGACTCAATCCACACCTTGGTGTTTTTTCCTGCAACCTATGTCACAAATCTCTCGCTAACACTTTGGCTGCCTCCAATACAGATGGGCCAACCAATATATGGTACGCTCATCCTGCTTCCCTCATTCATGAACCCAATGCTCATAGTCTTAGGCTTCGACAAGTCCACCTACAATCCGAAGCGCCGTTGAGACGCTGGCCCCCCTTCCAAATCTCTCCCATCTATTCGCCTAATGTTTGCTAAGAAGACGTCTTGAGACGGAACCCGTACATGGATCGAGCGTTCTAGCGGAGATTACGACTGCATGATACCCAGATTTACGAGAAAATGGCGTATCGGTTTCGGTTTGGGGTTTCGATTTGTCACGAAGGCAAATAAATGGCAGGATGATTTCCGACATACCCACAAGCTGTATTGTACCTAGCTAGAACATGCTTATGTTTTGGCGCCGGGTGATTTGGGTGGATTGTGGTGGACGGGAAATCTTGTGAATGGTGGGCAGGTGAAAGGTTTCCAATTTCTGTTCCAGAGAAGAAAAAAATTTAAAATCTCTTTGGATTATACATAACATCCAGCTCCTCTCCCTCCGTCCCAACCTCTTCAAAAAGCAAGATTCCCCCACCCATCACTTCCGCAACTTCCCATCCCTACAGCATCTCCCATCCCCACAACCTCACCCCAATAAAACCCCTTTCATCCCAATAAAACCCCCTCTCATCTCCAAATCTCCCTTTCTTTCGGCCGCATTCCGCACCCCTTCCTCAACCCACAACACCCCCACCCCTTCCCTCGCGCCTCCTCGCCGAAAAAAGTCCTCGCGACAAAATCTCATCGTCTCCCTCTCAACCTCCCCGCCGCTTCATTCGCCGCAACGGAAATCTCTTAAACGAGCGAGAGCGGCTTTGGGGCGGTTGTGCCGGTTGGGGTTGGGAAGGTGGGGTGGGGGCCGGAAGTTGAAGGGGTGGAATGTTCAAAGGGGAGGGGGGGGGGGTTTATAGGGAGAGAGGAAGGGTTTGGTGATGTGGGCGTTCTTGAGCTGAATGGCAAGGGCGTCAGCTTGATGCTTTGGTGTTTGTGTGAGATCCCGTGGGGGGATGAAAGGAGGGGGAGGGGGGTGGAAAGAGTGGGATTGAGAAGGTTAATGAGTGAGTTTTGTTGCGTTTATGCCAAAGGTTTTCGTTGGGTGACGGGGTGCTGGAGTTGAGATTGTGAATGTATAGCGTGAGACAGATGTAGATATTTGAATCTTTCACATCTATATCCTATCTTCCCACCGGTTTTTTGGGCGTTTTTTTCTAATTTCTGAGATGAGCACCCATGATATTGACGGTGAGGGCGAGGTCATGTCTTGTGATCTAGGGGTGTGAGGGTAGGAGGCTGTGTGCGGTGAATGCTTTCAATGGTCGCGTGATTGACTGATAAAACCGAGGCGTACGTTGCACTGCAAACGTGTTTTAGAGGATGTGGTTGTGGTTTTTTGTCAGAGCTGTGGTTTTCGATCGAGGTAGATGGGTGCGGAATAGTTGGATGTTGATATTGATAGCGTGTCGGTCTGGAGTTGAGTTGAGATAGGGATAGGGTTGAGGGGGTGTTCGGTTTAGGAGGTGTCGGTGGTTGTGTATATTAATCACAAAGCCCAGATTTTGAGACTGTTGTCGAAAAGGTTTCCTGATGGGGAGTGTGGTTCGGATTTGGTGAAGGATGAAGAGCTTTTTGAGGATGAGGAGGCGCTGGAAGAGTCGTCGCTGTCGCTTTCGCTTTCGCTGTCGAGGATCTTCTCTTGGTTCTGGGCAGGGAGACCGGAGGTGGAAAATTGTCTCTGACCTGAGCACGTCGCCAACACGCTGCCTGTGGGATGAAGCACGCTCGAGCTTACCGCATCTGTTGCGCCCCTCGTCAGCTCAAATACTCTTCCTTCAAAAGCGCCACCTTTGCAAGCCTCACCATCATGAGCATGAAACTCGAACACAGGTTCCATAACCCCTTCCTTCATACCAGCTCCCTCCCAAACCCTCACATTACCATCCGTGCCACCAGCCCAGATCTCATTACCTATCAAGTCCACACTAAGCCTCTGATTTGTTCTCGCATTCCTCCCTGCTAACCAGGCGAGTTTCCTCCCAGTACCCCTGATATCCCACACCCCGATGCCGTCGCTTCCGCGTTCAACAACGCACAGATACCGCCCGCAGGCGCTCCAGACGAGTTGGGTGATGCCTGTCCCTTGTTCTTCTTTTTTGTCGTTGGTGGTAGGGTTGTGGATAGGGAACACGGCAATGGTGTCGCCGCGGCCGTAAGAGCCGTAGAGACCCACGCAGCGTGTGAAAGTTCCAGCGGCTAGGATACCACTGTTGCCGATGCTGAGAGCGGAGATGATTCCTTTCACCCCACCGCTAGCGATTGATGAACTGCGCCGGGAAGGAGTAGTTGGCATACGGTTTAGCGGCCCTTCGCCGTTACGGTTGATGTCGAATGTGCTTATAAGACTAGCCGAGCCGGCGAAGAACTGGTGTGGTTGATTGGGCGAGAAAAGCAGCGAGTGCGGCGCGGTGAACACTTCCGTTGTGGGCGACACGAGGGGATACGATGCCACGATCGAGGGACTAAAGGGCGAAAGGAGACGGATTGGGAGGCTGCGGAGGGAGGAGAGGAAGAGAGTGCTGGCGGTATCTTGGAGATTGTAGGACGAAAAAAATGTGGTGGCGTAGATGGGCTCGGGTTGGGGGTGTTGTGAGTGGGGGTTGAGAGTGTGGGGAGTAGATAGGGGGAAGAGGAGATCAGGGGGTCTGGCTTGCGTGCGGGGTCAGCAAGGTGGATATGGGAGAGCGGAGGAAAAGAGAAGTTACAGGATGAAGGAGCGAAGAGTATTGTCGGCCGTGGAAGTTAGTATTGTGGTACCGTCTGGGGACCTGTGACGAGAAAGTCAACAAGTGGATGGAGTAAGGAGAGGAAGGAGGTACCACTGGGCACTTTTGAAGTAATTTGATCCTATTGATGCTAGATAAATAGGTGCGACGGCGTATTTGGATAGTGTGGAGTTTTGTACTGGGTTATCTCCCGATTGTGGTATTTCATTTCTTGCTTTTTCGGGATTCAAAACCTGATAGAGATTTCCCGTGGATCCTACAAGGCGCGGTTGGTAGGATGGACGCTCCTCTAGGGCCATTTCTGCGAGAGCGTTCAGCTTCCGTATTCAGAATAGGCATGCTTAGAAGAAATGCAATCGTCATGTGGTAGTCCGTGCATGGAAAAAGCTTCGTGCATTTTCAGAAGTTATAGACAGGAATTGGTGACCTCGAAATCTCAGATGAAAAATGAATAATTTGAAGAACATATTGCTTCACTTATAGTACCTAACGCCGGCCACGGAGAAAGATATTGGACACTGAGCGCGAATACTTCAAGATTAATTTGTTAAGCCAGCATACGGAACAGACGACTGTACAAAAAGAACCATAGAGTTCTGAAGTCATTCGTATTAGCGTGTGCAGAAAGGTTTAGAATCCTTGGCATTCATTTTTGCGCTGCCACACGGTGATTCTTTATATGAGGAATTCGAAAATCCAACCCCACCACCTATTATCGCATTCAAACAGGTGATTTTGAAGCTATACAGACCTTCTCGCTTACTGATCGCTTTTATAGCTATGCCGAGATCACTTCCTGCAAGCCTTCGCTCCAGAATACTACGCCTTCTGCTACTTCATTGAGCTCCTTGGGCAATCGCTGAAGAGGTTCATTGTTGCCCTGTCACTGTATACAATATTCAAGAGAACCTCTTTATGTATAACTCATCTTTCAGACCTCAGTTTCGTCCAAAAGAAGCCCCTCGCAAGATGTTTAAGACAGCTGAAAATGATCTCATAGTCTATCTCGAAGAGCAGTCATGAGTCATGCAGAAAGAGATGATCTGATACATATGAAAAAAGTGAGACATTAACGTGCATCGATTCACGATATCAAGAATTCTGAAGAGAAGACGCTGAAGTAATATGAAAGAACAGTGTGTAGAGATCAGACAAAACGATGAGCTTCGTTTGAATTGAATAGCAGACATGCTTCGTTTGACGATCGAACAGCTCGTGTTCGTGAATGAGTCTTTATTCAATGAGATCACAGATTGACGTCATCAAGTCTATGCTTTCGTTGATCAATCAATTCGCTATCAAGTCTTCAGAATGAGAGAGCATTGCTGAAGTGTTCTTTCGATCTATATGAAAGACGAATATCTATTCTGTACAGACATTCGTGAAGACTGATTCAACGACGAGACTTTCTTTCGATGACTAGCAGATGAACTGCTATCTCTATGCAGTTTCTTTTCGACTTCAAGAAGTGTGATCATCATGAATAACGCTGTTACGATCCTAGCTACCATCTATGTTGGTGACTATGTTGATGGCTATGTTGATGGCTATTCTGAGAGCTATCGCCGATCGCTCGCCGCTAGGGCATAGGCTTGTTCCGAAGCCAACCCTATTCAGGGTTAGCTTATGTTCTTCTGAGTTATATAGATAGTCGGCCCTTCCCTTCTAGATACTTTCCTTCCTTAGCATTTATATACTCGTTACATTACACTCATATGACTCGCTCTATGCTGGCCCCTAACAAACGCAAGTGTTCATTGCAATAGTCGAATCGAAGAGCTCATCATCTCACACGAATGTCAAATAAGCTATTCTATTTGTCTCGTTGAATTGACGATCTATCACTGATATGAATGTCAGATGCGATATTTGCCTTTCTACTCGTCGAATTACAATCTCATAGAACTCATCTTCAGCGTATTAAAGATCTGAGTTCGTAGACATTTTGACGAAAGATCTCATTTTGAAGGCATCTTTGATGACTTTCTTCATTACGCTGTTGAACGAAGCGAATGTGATAGATATTCGAGGCAGCACTTCAAGCATTCAGACTACATCTTTGAGACAGATATCAGAGCTTTGAAACGAGAATTGAAGGTAGAAAATCAGAAATTTGATTCTATTTAACGACTCAGTTCTAATAGAGTCTTCCGGATGCTCTAGAGAGGGTGAGAGAGTCATCTAGAGGTAGATTTTAACTTCGACGTTGAGGAATTTCGAATAAAAACGGTTACAAGAACATCAATAAACAAAGAGGTCTGAATAGCTTCAATTTTGGGCAATTGGGGGGGCGGTGGGGTTGAATTTTCGAATTCCTCATATAAAGGATCACCGTGGGGCAGCGCAAAAATGAATGTCAAGGATTCTAAACCTTTCTGCACACGCTAATAATCCAAGCAGCTTTGCACTTACCTAACAGTGTATTTCACCGGTAATGCAGTACACTTCGCAGCAGGCTTCACCCATTGACATCGCCACCAACCGAACCAAGAGCACAGATATCAAACTCAATCGTTTTAGCGTCGTCTCACAGTCGCCATCTAGGTACACAGAGGGTTCTTCAGCTCGGTCTAGGTCTATTGGATTCTCAAACTTCTTGCGAAGCCATCAACGACTTTCTTCTCCCGCAGTCTCACTGTACCGTAAAAATCTGAGGCTAGATGGCCACCAGACTCCCAGGTCGGACAAGCTGTTGCCAGTTCTGATTTCTATACGAGAAATGATGGAAAATATTGCGAGCGTCAGTCGATTTCTCAAGGCTTATACCGTCTAATCTGTTGTGGACTGTTATCAATGGTGTGCCCGATAAAGCTTATGCATTCATGGAGCAAGAGCTGCGCCTTCTCTTAGTACTAGTCGACCCCTATGGATGGGTTTGCAGTGACATGGCAATATCAAGGTTTCCAATCTTGGGGGCTGTGTATGAAACACAGGTGCTGATATAATACCGTACCAGGCTTACTATATATGGCTAGCACCAATACTAGTGGTAATGGGTGAGCATCAGATTTACTGACTTACCTGCGCCTTTATTCTCCAACCCTTTGAGAAGCGGATCGGCCTCGATTGTGCAGAGTGATCTATGGTATACTCTTGGTAACTGACATTTATCACAAAGTCACCCTGTTGGAGAGTTAGGGTTGTTTTGTTGATGGCCTAATGAAGGCAATTTCCTTCTAGCATGATAGTTTGGTTCTGGAGAAACAATGACGATGCTGTCTCCAATTTCCCCTTGTTTGTTAAGATATGAAATTGTTGGGGTAACTATATATGCACGTCTCCCCCCCTACGCTCTACTTCCAGTATCTATCGTCTCTAGAATTTAATCATATTCTATCCACTAGTAACCAAACTTTCCTCATCATCTCTCAGCCATCATGATCAACCGCATCTCTGTCGTTTCGCTTCTCATTTGATGTCCTCCGTCGTCAGAGCAGACTTCTGTTGAAATATGCTATACATACCTGAATAGGATTGTTCCAAAGTGTGTTCACATTTTGGCCGATTCGTCAACCAACAACTTCTACATCATCGGCGCCACATTCAACGCTCAGGTCGGCAATATAGCAGACGCACCCTTGGCCGGCGCTACAGCAGTCTTTGGCGGCATCGTTCCTATCGATAAATTTGACTGTGGCACTCTGGGATCTCTCACATGGCCAGCATTCGATGGCATCTCCGAAGTCGCAACCATAGACGACACCATCTGTCACGCAGGCATTGTCAGCTTTACCAGCCATGGCGGTGGCCATTACACCATTAGCAACGCCAACGGCGACATCGGCAGCTGTGTAACAGATCATTCTTAAGCCAGTTATTGCATTACCGGACTCAAAGCGAGAAACGGAGGTGCACTGATCCCATGAAGCAACGGATTCTCCGCAGCTTCGCTTTATCGATGCATCTCGCCAAGATGTGCATCCCAGCCTGCACCACCTCCTCTACCGCTAGCCAATGGGCCACCGGCTAACGCTCCCAGCTGTGGTGCGCCGTTTTGTGGATAGGCTGATCGGGATCCGATGTTTGACCTTGAGAACCAACCTAATGAGCGACATCATTAGTGCGAAAATAATTAAGGGCAACCGAGACCATGAGCCTGTTCAAGGGAAATGAAGGTCTACTGTATAATTAAGGCTTCATCGGCTTTTCGACGAGAATAGTTGTATTATATTGACGCTGGTTTTCCTTCATACACCTCCATTTATCCCTAAAGAGACCTTTCTCACTACCGCAGAGGATAGTACTTAAGTGGCCTTGACTGGGACCACAAAGTCTTGGTGTGCTGCCGTCATAAGAGAGTTGACGTAGTTATGACAACTCAGCCCGGAGTGTAGCCTTGTTAGCAAGATAACTAAGTCAGACTAATGAGAGTTCTTGAGGAAGAAGAATTCCATAGTATATTCTCTTCTCAGTACTACTTATTAACATTGAATATTATAGTTTTAGATTCTTATCATGGTATCTGTTAATGTATTATATCAATTAACGTTTCGCTTCATCAAATTCAATTCAAAACAACTCCGGCCCAATTTATACAGCTTGGTCAACGATCTCGACTATCTCATAGCGGAAGAACTAGCCCTACCGGCTGCAGAGTTATCAACTTCTATTGTAGATGGCTTCCTACACAGATGCTACCATATAATTAATATACATATACATGCTCTACCTGCGCCCCATATGCCAATACTTTAATCTTTGCTACAGAAGAGGACAAAGTTCAGCCTTCAGCTCAGTTGAATTCTATATCAAAATTGCAGCTTTTGTGCAGTAGCGACCAAGCTGGGGGATCTAGCTTCCGGTCGGGATGAGGAAGGAAGCCTGAAGATCATAGATAAGCGCGCGTGTCCTTGCGCTCGCTTGCACAGCTAGCAGGTGGGGTGTAAAGAGGAGACAAGTCGAAAGTATGATCTTCGATAGGAGTAGCAAGTCCCTGAGAAGCATACATAGCTCTACACTCGTCTACAGTCTTTTTGTTATAAGCGTCTTCACTCCATCAGGGGAGTGGTAAAAGTCGTGGAAGCAAAGCGATAGAGTCACTCCAGAATACGTCGATTATGCTTCCACGACTTTCATCGCCCCGTGGTGAAACGTCTATCCGAAACAACATCCATAGCTTTTGGCCCTTCAGGTTGGTCGATGTCTTCGACCCCGACGACCGCCCTCGTTCGAAATCCTAATATCGCAATCAATATAAATTCTGTCGTCATTTGATGCAGGCAATAGTCCGATAAGCTAATGTTCATAACCAGGGCAATATGCCGATGTTCCTCGCGTGCATACACGCTCGCAGCAACAACGCACTATTTATAAAAGGATTACCTGCATTTCTGCTGTGCGTGATGCCTGCATGTGCTCCTTCAAGTGTTTCAGCCTCGACGCAAACTACCACAGCCGTTGTCCTCATTTCGTTAAGAGAAGAGCGTTCGCCGGAATTCTTGTTCTTGAGAGCTTAGGGTTGAAAACAGCTCCCGCGTCGTGCATGACAAAATTATGGACCACCAGTATATACAACTTCCGGCTAAATCAGTTCAAGAGCCAAGCTTGTCATTCCCGGATGGCAAGAACCTACTGATCGATGTAGAAGAAGCTAGCTCGGCTGGCCTTGATCTCCTCCCAGGCTCTAGAAACATACTTAGCCGGACTGACAGCGCCAGCGCTGGCACAGCTCAATTCTTGATTCCAAGGAAGCCAGTGGGGAACAACCAGCAAACCCGAGGCAACCAGCCAGTAGGAAGCAACCAACTGGTGGGAAGTAATCAAGCAATGGGAAAAAGTCAGCACTCGACACCCATATTACAGTCAACAAAGACACATGCTCGCGGGGCTCACATCTTCAAGAATTGGTGGATGGAGATTAGTGCCTGTTTTCTCTTCTCTATGGCCCTTGTAGCCATCACCGCAACACTGCACCCACTTCAAGGAGAACCGTTGCCAAAATGGCCATATCAGATATCGGTGAATACCTTGATATCTATCTACGTGGTCGTGTTGAAGGGAACCGTTCTGCTGGTGACTGCAGAAGGTCTTGGTCAGCTCAAATGGAGATGGTTGCAAAACAACAGACCACTGGAAGATCTTGTCAAATACGATCAAGCCACACGCGGTCCGCTGGGAGCCTTGAATTTGTTGTGGCGATTGCGTCTTCGACACCCTCTATCCTCTGCTGGGGCTCTGATATCCTTCGTTATACTCGCGGTCGATCCGTTTACGCAACAAATCATTCATTATTATGACTGCAGTGTACCTATGAATGGATTGCAGGCGACTATACCTCGGGCGAATTTTTATAACCAGCGAGATTGGCGAGATTGGAACAAGAGCAGCCAGGGTCTCGGCACGAATGGGTGGGTTGATCCTGGTCTGCAGGCCGCCATCAGCGATGGTATCATTTCCCCGAACGGACTTGTGAGTTTCGAATGCCTTACAGGCAACTGTACATTCGAGAAGGAGTATGACACAGTCGGCTACTGTAGCAGCTGCACCGACGTCACAAAGAACTTAACCATCCGCTCGACGATTGTTAAAAGCAACTACACAGGCGTCATTTTGGAAAGCACTCCGAATTCAAACGGAACGTCTGTCACTCGAAACTTGACGGAGTTCGGGATCACGGGAAACACCAACATTTCTGTATCGACATCTCTTCCCTCGGGCCTATCTGTTTCGACTTATCCGGGTAGAAGATTCAATCTCACAGCAATGGGAGTCTTTGAACAGCCAGAGGGCTCAGAAGACTTGTACCGAGTGGAGATAATTTCAGGGAAACAATTCTTGTTGTTTGATCCAGCAACAGGAGAGCCTCCTATGGGATGCGATACAGCTGCCACAAATGATACTTGGTATTGCAAAGGGTATGGTGCAGCAAGCTGTTCATCATTTCCATGTGTGCGCAGTTATTCTTCGACAATAGAATCCGGTGAGCTTCACGAGACTCGAGTGTCTACTAGTAACAGCACAAGAAGCAGCTGGGGACACACGGTCCCACCTCCACCAAATCGATCGGATCCCTTCCAGACGAGTTATCGACCATACCTTGGTATGGTTGACACAACGTGTTTGTCTGCTCATGAGCGCCAAAGTCTATTAAACGTTGGCTATCATCTCGACTCAAGCACTAGATGGCTGGCATACAATTTGACCTTTGATCCGGAGTCTCAAAACCTATCTAGCAATGCTTCGTTTCCTGAGTCAATGTTAGTCAGCGAATGCATTTACATTATCGACGATTTTCTCGTTGTAACTATTCGGGAGATTTACCTGAAATATTTTCTCCGGGCTACTGTCGAAGGAGACAGCGCATTTGGTGGAGGGATCGAAAATTTGAGAGGATCCCAAACCCTCCAGACCATCTACAACTACGGCGACGTGAGCTTTGATCGAGTCAATAGGACGTTCCAGAACATCTCAGACTCTATAACGAGTTTCTTCCGACAAAAAAGAGTCTCCAAATACAACAACCCAGCAAAAGGTGTGGTGATGCATAATCGAACTTGTCTCTCTGTGCAATGGGCCTGGTTGGCTTTCCCGTCCATATTAGTGCTGTTGACCCTGATTTTTTTCGTCGCCACAATCATCGACACGAGACCGATGGGAAACCGCGCACCGGTTTGGAAATCCTCGCCGCTTGCACTCGCTTTTCATGGTCTTGAGCTGCCGAACAGACATGAGACGGGCGTTGGTGATATCGAGGGCATGGAAGCGTTGGCGAAAGACATGGTTGTTAGACTTGGCACTACCGAAAAAGGGTTGAAACTCGTGGAGTCGGAGAACGAACACCCAAGAACAAGTGAGGCAAAGAGAACGGTTTCTGCTGCCAGAGTTTCAGCACTCTGACCGGCATCTGTTGAAGAAAGTCGTTACAAATATGAAGAAGTAAACGCGGCTCCGAACGCCGTATGGCTAAGTCTTTTGAGTGTTCTTAGTAGATCCTGGGTTTGCAAATCAGAACGCTTGGACCCTGGACTGGCGCTGAGCATGTTGTAGCAAGATCGAGAGTCTTTGCCTTACTCGAGAAGAAAATTGATATCACCAGTACGATAGTCGAAGCAGTATCTGAATTGGCTTTGCCGCATGAGGAAATGCACTCGTATCTCGACTCGAATGGCTCGTGATATCGTGAAGGAGTCGGGATAGAATTCTCTCAGCATCTAACCATTTCACATTGTCACATCGCATGTCTCCACTGTGCTGAATTACTCTACTGTACTGAAGGGTCTTACAATGAAGATCCGTTGAAAAGAACTTCTTATATACGTTCTTTCAGAATATCATGTTAAGATAGGCTTAAGCGTTGATTGAATAGATTTCATCATTATTGAAAGAGATAACAGAGGGAAGAAAAGATCTTTTCTTTGCTTAAGTAAAACCTTACTCCTTTCAAATATAGAACATTCGAAGCAGCTATCCCAATATTCGATAAATGATACGAATGAATCCCAAAAGACGATATTTGTACATCGTCGTATAATAATTACACTTTATACGGCTGGAAGAAGAATGAGTGTTCGAAACACTCAACACTGCTCTGAGTACGCCGTACTTTTCAACCCTTCAAAAAGCAAGATGAAAGATCGACCTCAATCCTGCTAATTAGCCATTGGCATACCTCTAGTACCCGACGTTTTTTCAAGCTACGATGTCAAAAAACCTCGGGATATTTCTTGACGAAGTTTCGCATTCAGCGGTTGCTTCTCTATCATGCGTCTAGCGTAGGCAGTACTTCTTCTAGCATGAAGCTTTGTCTTTCCGGTGAAACAGTGAGAATGTCCTCCTATTTTGGTAAGATGTGGAGTTGTCGAAAACTACTATCAAGATTTTATAATCAAAAAAAATATTTTGTCAAGGTTTTATATTGACTAATATTCTACTTACTTCATGAGATTCGGTTTTAAAGATTATTTTTAGCCCATTTTCATCCAGTTTGAGCAAGACGTTTGGAAATGGTCTCGTTAGCGGAAAAAGTTGCTTCTGCGTTCACTGACCTACTACACCGGGCGTTGGGATCATACCGCACTTTGCGGTGTAGTGGATGAGAGAAGTCAAGGTAGCTTGGACGACGCACAGCGAAGGCAGTATTTGCGAACGTTTTACCATGGGCACTGATTAGCGCGCAGGAATTCTCGGATGGTTGTACGCAGTAGATGCCAGTCTCAATTGAAGCGAACACATCTGCTCGTGGGATGATTAATTCGCTGTTTGGTGAATGGTCGCAGCTCCCGAAACCCGACCTCAAGGCTAAGCAGCGCTCTTAACAATCATATCAAGCATCCTATGCCTCACCACCGCATCCTCGAAATCCGAATATTTCCCCTTTTCGCCCTTCGCAAATGCCTCATACACCCTCGCCACATTCGTGCCCGGAAACCCTACCTTATTTACATGTTCCTCCTCCCTGATCCCCTCCTCCCATCCCACCTCTTCAAATCCCGCTTCCTTCGTCCTCACCCTCAACTTCGTCCCTGGTGGCCCAAGCTGCCACTGCACTTCTGGCGTGACGATCTCAATTTCCCCTTCGGTACCCGTGATCAGCCAGTGCATGCCGTTGCCGTCGACGGAGGCATTGGAGCGGAAGGTTAGGGAGATGAGGGCGGAGGAGGCGAGGGTGCCGTGGAGAGAGACGTGGTCCGGCGAGGTTTTGGGGTGGTTGGGGGTGACGATGGTGCCGGAGCCGGAGAGGAGGGCGATGGTGGGGAATTGGGTTGTGATGAGGGAGTGGAGGGAGGTGGGTTCGCCGAGGAGGAGGTGGAGAGTGTCGAGGACTGGATGGGGGTGAGCGGAGAGGTCTTGCTTGTGTGGAGGTGGTTTGGAAACGTGGAGTTAGGGAGACTTACAGTGGCCTAGTTGGATGGTGAAGACGTTACCACCGCTGTTCTTGTCGAGGTAGTATGCCGCGTCGGCTGGGAACTTATCGGTCGGGATCCCGGAGAAGGTACCGATAACCGTCGTGCTTATCACTTTACCGATCCGACCGCTATCAAGAACCTCCTGTACCATGGCGACCAGCGGACTCGCACGTGCCTGTAATCCCACGACCGTCTTTACGCCTTTGGTCTTCGCGAGGTCGGCCAGCTCTTTTGCCTCGGCTGTATTGACGCCCAGGGGCCACTCGACGAAGACGGCTTTGCCGGCCAGAAGAGCGGGCTTGGCTAGCATGTAATGTCTTCCAACCTGCACGGAGACGACGAAAAGATCTACTTTGGGATCTTGGGCCAAGTCCTCAGGGCTTCCGTAGGCTTTGACGTCGGGTGGAAGGTTATGGTGGACAATGGATGCTTTGGCGGACTGAACAGTTGAATTGCATAGAGCAACAAGCTCGTAGTGGGGGGATGCTAAGATCGCGGGGAGATGCGAGCTGCTTGCCCACATACCGGGTTGCAGTGGGTTGGTTGCAGTTGATAGGCCAATTAAGCCGACACCAATGGGCGACATGCTTGGATTGTGCGGTTGACGTTGCTGATGTAATGGCTGGTAACGAGTAAGGTCGTTCAGAGGATGTAGTTTGATGATGTTCAGGAGGAAATCGTTTGGAAGGGAAGCATCTTCTATATATACGGTCCTTGATTCCTTGCGGAATTCCGGCGGATATACATTTGGTGGGATAATACTTCTCGAATCCTCCGGGAATTCCGCGAACCATCTGCAGATCCCAGATGACAAAGACAGGTTGTAGGTAGCGGACCAATTTTATAGATTAACCTCGCAGAATTGAACAACCAAGGATTTTATGCCTGGATATCGCGTAAGCTGATCTTGAATTCCGAAATCCATCCGAACTCCCTGCGTGCCTAAGGCATCAAGGAAGCATTGAAAATCAACGTGCCGAACGCATCAAGGTCGTTGCACCACTCCCCCATATCGATATCAAGTTTGGAATCATCGTCCGCAATCTCTTGTGACTGTCGTAATCCTTTCAGGTCGCCGTACGTCAGGCACACGTCTCCTTTCCTAGTGTCAAGATACTCGCTGTATTTTGCTCGCCAAGCTGATGCGGATTTGGCCTCCCACAGCCCTTTGCTGCAGGGCAATGGAACGCTGTTTTGGCCGCTGCAGTCAGACGGCTGGTGCTTTTCCATATTGACATTGTAGAGCATATCCAGCATAAACAGAACACTGAACATCCTGTAAAAAAAGAGGTACCAATTAGGCCAAGATACAATGTCTGCAGCAGCTGCCACGTACCTGCGCTTAGACTCCATGAAAACCCAATCCCGCCAAGCGGGAATCTTCCCCTGCTGTTCTTTCTCGCAGAGGTAATCCCCATGACTGTACAATCTGTTGGCAGTCTCCTAGATTTTCGTATAAGGTCAGTAAGTCTCTCGTCTTCTGAATTTTTGGATTGGGTATTTCGCAAAGAGACATTTTTGAAGGAGAAGCTCAATTAGGAGGCCTGAGGCACTTTGCCATGCACAATAAGGGATTCAACCTACTCCCATTGTCACAATAAGCGGCACGTCTATGGACGTAACGGGGACTTCCGTTTCATTCAAACGTAGAAGGATGTAAATAAGGGTGGCTTGAAGCGCGGATAATAATTCCCAGTCATTATATTGCTTGAACTATTGATTTGATACCCTGACTTAAGCGTTTTTCTTGGGATCACGAAGACGTAGAATACACACCTCTTTATACAGCCTCTGTTGTTCTGAGCGGATGGTTCTCCATACGAATGCATTACTTTCGCCGGTCTTAGTAAGGAACATCTGGACGATACTCGAACAAACGGCCAACGGTTCCGGGAGACAAGTTTTGTCGTTATAACAAACGAAGTCATTGCCTTTATTCTTTGGCTGGTATGGATGGATATAACGTGGAAGAACAGAATTATTTGTCATGGGCTTCGGAAATGAGCTAAGCACTGCCATGAGATACTTGGCTGTGAATGACGTGGAACTCGTAGCAAAATTTCTTGGAAGAAATAGTCCAGGTATATTTGGGTCTGGTAAAATCGCTAGTATCCTGGGTGAACTTTGTACCAAAGCCCGGCCCCCAGACGGGAGGCTATGCCCAGGCATTGACGGCGGTGATGGACTCCTTGGTTGGCTCTGGGAATCTTTGTCCAGCAACATTGGATATGAGAATTGGACGCGCGACTGCCGCGATGGAAAATATGTTATCCCAAGATCTTTCATATCTGTTGGGCGATCTGTAATGGTGTTGAAATTCTCAAAGGCAGTAGCAGACTGATCATCCTCTATCCCAGACCGACCTGCGTCCCAAGAATGAAGCCCAAAGTCCCAATCCAGGTCGAGTTCATTTTGCAGACCATTTTCTAGGTCTTGGCCTGGCAAAGCGTCAAGAGCGACACGCCGCGGATCTTGTGATGCCATACCATGTTGAAAGGCATCCAGGTGCTCAACAAGCACTTCCGCTGCTAGCGAAGAGCTGGATGCCATAGATGGCCCCCTATGATTATTCACTGTAGTCCCATGACTAGTACTCTCTGCTGCTTGATTGTACTCCTTTGAGTTAGAGACAGATGAGGCGTATCGTTTCATCTCGTAGGCACATTCGATCCTTCTCATCTCGCATCTTGAACATTTAGGAGCGGCCATGTTGCAGCGGGTCTTGGCGAGTCTGCATGAGGCACAAGACTTCTTCCTCGTTGATTCCGCAAGCATCGTCGCGATTTGGTGTTGAAAGGTAGATACAGAAAGCACATTCAGGAAAGATTTCTCCTTGATGAATATTTAGAAACAGCATTTGTATTGCTGAATGGCGCTACCGTGATGGAAGCCAGCATAGATTGATAGCCTGGCTTCCTAGTTACTTCGAGGTCTTGGTAATGACTTTGTCCGAACTCGTTTGAATGAAAATACAATCGCAACAGAGAAAGTGCAATCGGTATTCGGTAAAGACTGTGCCAGGGGAAAGTCATCCACAGTCCTTCCTGGATCAATGCCTATCAAGGTCTTTAATCGGTATGGTACCGAGATCATTATGGAAGTCCGAAGTCAATTGATGGAGGCTGAGAAGATGAAGATCGATAGGCTCGCTAGACAGGAAGGCCGCACGCAAGGGTAAAGAAGTCATCTAAAAGCGCAATTTCGTCTTTTCCGCACGGATCACCTCCGTCCCATCAGTCTCTCTGGTTCACACTGCCTTCCCTCTTACTCGTTTTAACACAGCAGCAGTTCGTCTTGTCACCTTGCTTCGCCACGCCAGCCTCTATTATGCCATTTGTACGCCTGGAACTGCTGGGAGACCATCGCAGTCGCTGGAAGCCAAGAGGACGCTTATCACTAGAGCGGATAGGGCTGCGCGATAAGAGCTTCCTGGCCAGTCTTCGAGGAACGTGGGAAGATATTTAAGCTCGAGCCCGCCATGTCCGTCTGCTGTGAGAGCTTGGGCCCATATGAGCAGAAATCGGTTTTGACCATGGCAGTCGCACGCAAACTACTTCACCCTTCCGACCTCGAGGTCTTTGACTGGGATTTTGGGAAACTCGGTAACAGCATCCCGGGTTACAGATACGGTGCGAGTAAGGAGACAGTCCATTTCGTCGATTCCGCCATCCTGTCATTTGTTCCACATGTCAATCCGTCGATATAGTCATAGAACCATGTGCTAATCTCCTCGCAGCGTTCCTCTCCACCCTCCGCACAAACATCCACCTCTCAAATTCCGACTCCCTCTCCTCCAGTACAATGTCCACTCCCACCTCCCCACCTCAACCCTCCACCCTCCTCCCCCACCCGAACCCTTCTCCACTCTCCATCACAACGCCCGCCTCGCCAGAAGAACCCTCCCCAGCACCCCCCCCAGCCCTCATGACCATCGCCGCCACCACGCCCACCGACCGCGTCGAAGCCCTCCGTCTTATCGCTGACTCCGTCGCCCAACAACGTCAAATAGCCTCCTACGCAGTGATCACGCATCCTGCTTCCCTGGCCACGATCCTCTGCCTGCTCGCAATCCTGGCCAAGTACTTTGATTTTCCTGTCTTCCTCACCACGACTACCGGCATCATCATGGCCTTCCTGCTCGCCGTCCGTGTGGCTTCAGGCCCGTATCTTACACACGCCGAAAACATCAATTGGAATTGGCTCGTGGAAGGCTCTTCGTTGGCCGGCAACAGCGACACCAATAAGAAGAACAAGGGCGAAGAATTGATTGTTTTAGTGACCAAATGGGGCGAAGAGATCATCGGCGCCCTAGCGATGAGGCTATCCAAACGAGATAGAAGAGCGCATATAAAAGCCTGGACCGTAAAATTGCGATTCCGTGGCAAAGAAATCGGGCGGGGCTTGTTGGAAGAAGCCGTGAAAATCGCCGTGAGCGAGAAGGGCTGCAGGGGCATTGAATTCGAGGAGGAGCATGCTAGTGAGTATCATCTCTGTCTTCCCGTCGTGGCCGCCGGAACTATGCTAACGCATATCTTTCCTTCCCTTGCAGATTTTCACCGCGTCCTCCCCACCTTCTTCAATGCCGGTTTCGACAAGCGGGAAGGACGGGCGCGGAAAGCGCTGGCGGATGTGATGGCCGAGCAGAAGAGGAAGAAGAATTAGAGCCTTGGTATTTACGCCTCTTAGCTGGAAGCGTGGAAAGTATAGTATAGAAATGGACTGTAGTGTGTTTGTGAGAGAAACTTCTTGGATATAATTTCGGTCGAGCTAGAGAGGACTTAGACGGCTGGTGAGATACCCCCATAAATACCTCTTTTTCTTTTACAGGATATATATACTTTCTTATCAATAGAACATTCAATCTCGGCAGTCCCCTCAAAAGACCAACCCACTATCCCCTCCCTTCTCCCTCCCACCAACCCCCCGACACTCACCAGCCCAACCCCCTCCTTTCCCACAAACCACCAGAATCTCCCGCGGCACTTGTAACCAGAACGTCAGAACGTGTTGTGCTAAACATCCATAGCCCCGTGAGCCCGCCCGAAAGCTTTTGGATTTGGAGATTGGGGGGCGGTGAACAGCAACTGGAATAATTTGGAGGGGGAGGGGGAAGGGGATCAGGAAAAGGATGAAGAGAGGAAGAAGAGTAGGTTGGTTGTTTTCAGAAACTACGGGATAGGAGTTTGAAAAAGTGCTTTGAGGGTTGGGTTGGGTTGGGTTGGGGTTTTGATCGCTAGTTGTGGTTTTGTACAATGATACATACAGCTTTTTTCCCCCCATCTTCGCTGCCGTTTTTTTTTTTTTTTTTTATATATAGCCCCGAAATCTTTTCCTTCCTTCTCGTTTCTTCGCTTATTCGGGGGCTTGGCTGGCAACGAGATCCACCTGTCCGTGGTGCCGGCTACGAACCTTTTGATTCTATTCTGTGTCCGAATAGAAGTCAGAAGAGCCAAGAGATCTCAATCCGACGCAATTCGAACGATGTTAGGATG
>JAABUL010002957.1_pt1 | contig 26616 bp, 32 predicted proteins | sample 5559151 | NCBI WGS metagenome assembly JAABUL01 (sample SAMN10711876, study PRJNA513368) | rock metagenome | isolation source: Antarctica rocks | place: Antarctica: Victoria Land, Pudding Butte sud | reverse complement strand
CTCCCGCCCCACCGACTCCATCACCGCCATGCGCGCCGAAACTAAGAAGCGCAAAGAAGCGCAGGCGAGGGAGGCGAAAACGAAAGCAGCGGTAGACAAACTCAAGAGCAAGGGCCGACCGAGGTCTAAGAGCGACAGCGAGCACGAGGAGTGGGCCGAGGAGGACAAGCTCGATGCGCCATGGTCCGGCACCGTGCTGCAATCGTTCATGACCACCAGCCCGAGCCAAACTGGTGCGCCATCCTTAACCGGCCTCCAGGGCGTCAAGAGCAGCACTCGCGCCGCAGCGGGATACTCCAAGCCCGTAGCTCCTCAGACCGCAAAACTCGTCGATCTTAGTCCCAAACTCAAAACGCAGAAACGACCCCCACGGCGAGCTTCTTCTAGCACAGCCGACTCGGACGACGATGACCTGGATGCCCTTCCAGCGCCCAAGAAACGTCATTCCCCGCCGCCGGCCAGGAAGCTACCCAAGACACCCACGCGCAAAGCAGCAGAAGCCCTCTTCCGCCGCGCCACCGCCGACCCCGCTCCACCACCACCACTACCACAAATTCTCAAGAAATCATCCACCTCCACCTCCACCATGCCTTCCTCCTCCCGCCTTCCCCCACCACCGCCTCCTGCAGAAAACCCCATCCCCAAGATCGCCAAACGCGCAAGCTTCGACCTAGATGCCACGGGCCCACCGTGCAGAAACCAGGGAATGAGTGAAGCAGCACGGCGCCGGTTGAAAGCCAGGAGGGAGAGGGAGAGGCAAGGGGATGGCGGTGGGGGAGGGGTAGATGAAATACCGATTTTCCTCGTCTAGTTTTTTGGGTCTTTCGGGGTGTTCATAAGTGGCGGGCTTTTAGGTTGAGGAGGCGTTGGGGTTGAGGTAGTTGCGTTAAATACCCGGTGGAGTTTTCTTGGATATACTTGTGTGATCTCCTATGGCGTGAGGACTGGGGAGAAGAAGGAAGGAGGTCAGGGGTCGGGATATGGGAGAGCCGGGGGTTGATTAGACACAAACCACCGCACCCACCAAACCAAAACCACCCTCGATTTTCTTTTTTAAAAAACAAAAAAAGTCATCTCCCTCCCCCCCTCCCTCCCTCCCTCCCTCCCTAGCAACAAGTCCACAAACAACACACAACAAACACAAAAAGATCTCACCAGTGTTCCAATATAAAAAAACCCCGCGGCGGGTTATTATTTTTCGCGCATACATGGAAGATCCCCCCCTCCCCAAAAAAAAAGAAGAAAGAAAGAAAAAGACCCAATAGGCGGTTTCTTTTGGGAATTATAGAGACGGAGGCGATGGCGTACGTACATGATGGATGGCTTTTTGAAGGTGAGGGGAGGAGATGTAATAATTTGGAAAAGTTTCAGATGGTGTAAATCCCCATTTCCCGCCTTATTACTTACTACCTTTCTCTTCTTTCTCATTTTCATTCTCTTGCTGTAGGCTGGACCCCCCCCCACAAAATCCTTACAAAATCCTTACAAAACCAAAAACACAGTCACCTACCTACCTCCCCCTCCTCCCCACCTCCTTCCACCCGTCCCCCTTCCCAACCTCCTTCCACCCGTCCCCCTTCCCAACCTTCGCCGCCTCCCTCCCCGGCGCCCTCACAGCCAAACCGCCCACCGGTCTCACAACCAGACTCCCCACCGGTCTCACAACCCTCGCCCCCGCCGCCGCCAGAGGCGAGAAGCGATTATTCGGATCCTGCACCAGGGGAATTTTCGGGAGGGGTGGGAAACCGGATCTCGGGGTCATGATGGTGGTGGGGTTGGAGGGAGGGAAGGCTGGGTGCGTGGGCGTGGGCGTGGTGGTGCGGAAGCGGGTGTCGGCGATGGCGGCGAAGGTTGCGCGGGTGGGGGTGGCGTCGGGGTCGGGGTCGGGGGCGTGGGCGTGGGTTGTGAGGTCTGGGATGTGGGGGGTGGAGGGGGGGAGGGGAGCGCGGCGGGTGTCTTTGAGGCCGGAGAAGAGGATGCGGGCTGTGGCGGTGATTGGAGTGGGTTTTGTTTCGGGCTCCTCGAGGGCGGCGTCGAGCAGAGCGTCGCGATCGACGAGCTGGAGGGCGGCCGTTTCGGGGTCGAGGTCGAAGGCGTCGGCGTAGTCTTCGAGGAGTGGGGGGGTGGCGACGGCGGTTTCGAGGTCGGAGAGGTTGCCGCCGTCGTCGGTGGTGTCGTCGCCGAAGTCGCTTTCTTCTTCGATTTCTTCGAGTTTGGCGCCGGTTTCCCAGTCCCAGAGTTGGTTGTTGCGCACCATGGCGTTGTAGGTTCTTCGGTTGGCGTACCTCCAGTACCCGGCCATGCGCATCATGGTTTCTCTTTCTTCGTTGTCGACGCATTCGAGGTCGGCGGCGATGAGGTGGCGGAGGCGGGTGACGAGGGGTTTGCGTTCTTTGTGGGGGTGAAGGGGCGGAGAGGAGATGCCGAGGCGGAGGAGGATGGTCGTGATGAAGGGGGAGTTCTGGGGAGTCGGGGTTGGACTTTTCGTGTCAGGGGTGCTGTTGGGGGTGCCGTTGGCCTTGAGAATCTTCTTGTTGTGGATTTGTAACCTGAGGCTCGAGTACCGAAACGTGCGGGTACTGAACGCGATATTGGCGTTGATTGTTGCGTTGTTTGGCAGACTAAGATTGTTCTGAGGCTCGTCGGTTCCATCACCAAGAAGATTCCTGTCCAGGAGCGGATGTAAAGCCTCGTTCACCCTCTTCACATCGTCTATGGTCATGACCTTGAAGCGGCACTGGTTCCTTGCAATTCTCCTTTCTGCCTTCTGTGTCTTTTTGGATCCGCAGTTTTCCTTTTTGTCGACCGAGGTTGACCTGTTTAGCTCCAGGTCATCATCGTATAGAGTGCTGCTGTCGGCCCACAAGTCTTCCTCTGTGTGGCAGTCATTGCTAAAGTCCGCAGGGGTCTTGAACATGTCGAGAGCGTCACTCTGCCTAGTTTTCCTCTTCTTTTTAGACAAAGGACTCGAGATGATGGCGGCATCATCTCCATCCAGTATCCTTTGCAGCAGTCCTGCAATTTCACGATGCCTTTTGTCATGAATCTCACTGCTCTTCCGACAACTACCAAGGACCAGTATATCAGTACGAACAAGCTTGAAACAAAGAAGAAAGCGACATAACATACGCGTCACATTTGTGAGACATTCCTGCACACCGAGTTAGTTTATGAACGTCACGAACACGTTTGTATTACGCGTCTCTTACCTAGGTAGAAGAGGGTTTTGTGGTACTTTGAGCACACTTCTTCATGTACACCAAAGCATGTATTCTTTGCACGTGGGCTCGACAATACAGTCCTGCACGTTCCACACTTGTGCTCTGTGTTTAGTCAGTATCTTTGTGGAAAGCTTCGATGGTCGCTGTCTTCGGAAATGATTGATCATACCTAAGCCGTGATTATTCTCCTGATAGCAGATCATGTCAGCGAACAACTTAGATCACATTAGACGCGACTATGTATACTTGACATACCTCCCATTTGTAGAGTATCTGGTTGCCCATGTTGCTGGTCGAGTTAATAGCTAAGATTGTATCGGAGTGACTTTGATGAAGAGGAAGCCGAGATATTTCGGGTTATGGAGCAAGATGCAATGTTCAAGGTAAGAGAATCTTATGTTCAACGACTGCGAAGCAAAACAGCCCTTGAAGTAAGAAGATGGAAGCAGAGCAAGGGTGATTTGTTCAGTAATGGACGCGTAGATGAATGCGCAGGATGCTGTGTTGTAAATAAGGGGTAAGGTAAACACCGGAATAAAAACAATCGACCCGGTGCCGGACAATGTGTCGGGCCCTGTAACGAAAAAGTCTTGCTAATGTACAAGGTGTAATCACAACATTCCTATGACCAAGTCCAACAAACCGATGCTTGATAGTGGTCTTGCTTTGGAAGTCACCAACCAGTGGTGTTGTTGTTGTATTGGAGTCGATATGCGACCTAAAGGCGGCTCCTTTCTGGAGATGTGTATTTCCAGCAAAGTAAATGGTTGATTCGAGCCTCATACGGCAGATAGCTGGCTGGAAGTGGTCGAACTGGTTCGATTTAGATGTAGATGATTCATGATCAGCATGGAAGTTCCTTGGTCCTTGATATTTGATCAAGGATTTCCTTATTCGACGATGGGGTCAAGCATCTCGATAGGGGTGGTAGTGGTAATCTTGGAGGTGTCTGAAGTGGTGTCTCGAGGGCCGAGTCTCTTCAATCGCCATGCCATCGCATACTCTTGGTGGTCGCAGTTTCATGTGGTAAATATTGAAGCAGTAAGATGGTGTATGAAATTAGGCGGGAATCAGGCGAGAAAAGAAAAAGAAGGAAAAGAGCAAGCTTATATAACTTGCAAAGATTACTCCACAACTTTGAAATCATCTTCAGATAACGGTGCCAGAAGAGACAAGTTTCTTCCATCAAAAAACTTGATTTCTGAAAAAATACCAGGTGCCTAGACATTCAGATTAGAAATGACAGATCGAGTGTGGGATCACATGTTGGAAGATTCCGACAAGGAGCCTTTTTACTCCTATTGAAAGTCTCAGGGATTAAGCTGACGCAGATTGTTTGATAAGGGAATGCTAATAAACTCGTTCGGATTTCAAGCAGAGAAATCCTCAGCCATGTTGCGGAGTGGTCACACCTCCGACTTTGGTGGACTGTGCACGTCGGAAGATGCTTGTTGAAAGCTTGGACCACTTGCTGGTTGGACAGCTACCGCAGCTGTCCAGTGGTTTACATGTCACGAACGAGTCGCGCACCAGCCCACACAAATGGGTAATTGCGCTGGTACCAGTTGACACTACAGCAATCAGCTAGAGCGATGTCTTAAGAGAAACTGACTCACAAAGTCTTGCGTCCAGCAATTCGAGGGTGGGTTGCCCAGGATCCGCCAAGCAGAATGTTGTGTTTCCCATCGAAGAAATCGGCTTTAACGGTCAGTCAGTCAAGCAACTTAGGTCTTCAAAGTTTCTCTACCGCTAAGGCTCACCTGTGTATACTGGGTATAGACCCATAGGTTCGAATCCGTCGTGCCTCTCCAGCACCGAGCTAGTCCATTCCCACACGCCACCCATTTCACCCTGCCCAGATAGCTTATTGCCATTCTGGGAAACAGGAGTAGGGTGGAAGTGCTTGAAGCCCACGTTGCAACCTTTGAGGTCAACAAAGACTTCGTGCGGATTTAGACGTCGCTCGGCGCTGGAAGCGCCATTACGACAATGCTGAGATGGCGGCGACTCCTCTACGCCTTCATTGGACATTTCCCTGTAGCACTGTAAGATTGGAACTTTGAAAATGGGTCGCAGAAAAGTACCCATTGACTGCAGAGATCTTTCTAGAAAGTACGCTTTGCCCTTCCTTGGCCTTGGCCACATCAACGTAATTGTAGATGCTTCGTACTTCGTCTGCGGTAGGAATGCGTCCGTTCATCCACTTTGCGCACCCTGAAAGCTCGTCGTAAGATGCCATGACTGGCCAGTGTAAAGCATGTCTTAATGGTACAGGCCCATAAACAGTTTTGACGGATTTGTCGTTCAGATAAGCATTAGTTAGACGTTGGCTATGCCCATTCAGGTAAACCCCGTCCCTGTTTACATGCATGTCTGTGCTACCGTTTGCCGATGTGGAACCAGACTTCTGAGGTAACGATGTCCACGATGCTGGTAGTTGTGCTCGACCGGTCTCATCTAGATACCGCGCGTAATCTTCGTTGGTAATCGGTCTTGCTTTAGCCTCAAATGCCGGCACTTCAACCTCACGTTTTGGCTTCTCGTTGTCCCATCCAAAATAGCGATCAGGCCCAAGATCGTTCTCTGGATCGTCTAGCCCGACGGAAAACCTACTCGAAGGGACCTTGACCCACTCGTTGGGCACGGCGGTTTTTCCCGCTTGGTTCGCTAGTTCTTCAAAATCCGGGATTACCAGAGGGGGTGGCAGGGTCTTGTCGCTTTGTAAGAGCATGTACAATAGTGTTTCCAGGTGCATGGCTAATCTCGATTAGATCGTGGGTTACCTCACGGATACGTAGCAGAAGAGTTCACCTTCATGCTCGAGGCCTAGCCACGTCGATCGACCAACCTTCCGGTCTTCGTCCACCCGATTGCTTCTATACAACGATCTCATCCGACTGCGAACTCTGGTTTGAAAATCCAAGATTTCCTTGACCGGAGGCCAGGTGTCCGGGATTTCACTGTGTGTGTGGCAGTCGTCGGGGTCATCGACATCTGGATCGATGCCTCGCTCGAACATTTGGTGATAGACACCAGGATATGTTGCTATACCATCGGTAGCCTTGCTTAGATGTATATCTAAAAATGCGGGAATGTGTCCAAGATAAAATAGGCAACAATTTCTCAATTCGATAGGTTTTGATAGGAGCTCTTCCTCCGGGATCATGAGACGTGTGACAGTATCCCACACTGCCCATAGCTGCTCAAATTCGTGCAAGGTCGGAACCGTTGTAGCTGCATAGTCGTCCGCTTGTAGGGGGAAAGAGAACCTCGGTATGGAGAGCATATGTAAATCTGCAGACATGTTGGTGTATTAGATATCCAGATATAGATCCAGGTTTACACCGAACATTCGGTTGCTCTTGTTATGTCAGGATTGATGTAACAGAAAGCTATAACGATGCTCAGAAAGACTAAAATAGCGAGTGAATGGAGTTTTGCGGAGAAAGCCACTAAACGAGAAAAATACACCCCACATAAAATCTTGAGAGGAAAGATCTGCTAGAAAAAAACGAACAGATCCTTGCTTTGGTAGAGCGTCACTTACGATAGTTATCATGCTTGTTGCCAAAAGCCGCCTGTGGTATCAGGCCGGCAGCTTGCCAAAGCTGACTGCTTTGAAGCGATGAATATTTGTAGCTTTCCTCGACTCGGATCCTTTCTCCAGCAGTGATGTGAATTTCCTCAACGTCAAGGTCCTTCAGAGCACAGTAGAAGGCCTGGTGACGCCCGGCTGCTTCGTCGTATTCGCCGACGATATCCCAATCATCTTGTTTGAAGACATCCTTTCCGAGTAGCAAATTAGCTTGGTCCAGACCGTTACGGACGAATTTATGTGTAATGCCTTCTTTGTCGTTGTAGGCATGGTGGACTTTGTCTTTATCTTGACAGGCGTCTACGCCTATTAGCATGGTGTCCTGTTCTCCCAACACTCTCGCGAAACTCTTCAAGAAAGCGGCTGCTTCTGGGCGGGTGAAGTTCCCAATGGAGGACCCAAGCCACATAATGCATTTCTGCTTCTGTTGGTTCTCTGGCGTCTGTAGCCAAGCGAGCCCATCTTCGTAGGTGCCGAGTAGGCCATGACATTGGACGTGCCTGAACGTGCCCTTGGAGACCGCGGAAAGAGTCCGCTGTAGCTCTGGGAGCGAGAGGTCCAAGGCGTAGTAGTCGACAATCTTTCCGGCTTTTTCAAGCGCTTGTAATAGAATGTTGACTTTACGGAGGTTGCTGGTACATCATTAGTAACGCATTATTCAAATAGTGCAAGGCTTTGCCGGTTTGCCAAGACTCTTCAAGTTCGAGTCTGTTCAACCAGGAAGGCGAGCTCATACCCGCTTCCTAGCTCAACTATCATAGAGCCTTCACGTAGGGACTGTGCAATCTCGGCGGCGTGCGTGGTAAGGGCCTCGATTTCAGCATTTGTCAAATAGTACTCGTCGAGGTACGTGATGTCTTCGAAGATCTTCAGTCCTCGTTCATCATAAAGCAATAGAGTCGGCAGTCTCTTCTCTTCCCCTTTCCCTGGTCGAAGTTTCTCACGAATTTCATCGACAAGGGAAACGCCAAGTCCCTTCTGGCGGATATCGATAACAGACACGCCATCGTAGCCGTTTATAGGCGCCATGGCGACTAATGCTATGGGTTTTGGAAAAGCTGCTGCTACCGAGCGTTGTCGACATCTTCTGCAATGCACGGCTCTACAACAATATATAGGTACTGACGTGGAGCCGAATAGAGAACGGCCCGCGCTTGGCAGGAACACAACCATGTCATCAACCGGGATGAATGAGATTTCTCAGCAGGCAAGGTATCCGCAAAGCCCATGTCTCCGGGGCAGCCGCGTTTGCCCATAACTCAGTCTCTTGCTCCGCAACGAAGCGTCTCTAGGTCGCGCTAAATACATTAGTTAACAGCTGCAAGAGAATGAGGTGATAAGTCGATGGATGGGCTATGGAAAGCCCCATAGGTCTGTAAGAAAACGCTCGAATGACGCCATACAGTACTATGTAGTGGGACGCAGCGAATGCCAAAGAACAAATTTCAGCCTCTAATCGTTCGGTTCTCCCCTCCAGTCCAGTGGATTACATATATACATACTCGGGTTCGGTCAGGGAAATCCGTTGATTCCTAATCGCATCGCACTAAAGTGCCCTAAAGAGCTAACGGTCAAAGTACCTCACCGATGATTTATATCAAGTCATCGCATAAATAAATGCTGATAAAAGGGTTGGTTGCAGAGTCCGCAATTGTGGCTTGGCTCGAGTTCCTGGATCTCTCAAACGCCGACGCATGCAGACCCGTTTCAGGGCTTGCGCATTGGGGGATATGAGACATTTACTTGTACAGCCTCGGATGTGAGACGCATTGAATGAACTTAGCCAAGCGCGGAGAAAATTGCATTCTACAAATGGCATAACTTTGGTTTTTTGACAGGAATGCAAGCAACAACATCAAGAACAAATCATCGCGCCGAAAGCCTGTGTTTTCATTTTGATAGTCATCTAGTTACGATACACGTCCAATCTGCCTCCTGTTCCACGGAGTATCCAAGCTTTCCAAAACCCCATACCAATCCAATCGTAGGGTCTAAGAACGGTAACAATCATACAACGCCTTTTGGGCGATTGACAAGATCGCGCAGAGGTCGTACCTAAGAATGCCAAAATCCAACGCGGATGACATTATTATGTGCACGAAGATCTCCCAAATGTTGTGATGTGAACAAATTCGGAAAACGTATCCTCCCACATGGCCCACCCATTACCCCACCGTAGAATCATATGCAAACTATGCAATATCCAGAAGTCTAAGCGTCGCGACCAATCTAGCACTGTTGGAGCATGAGAGTGTTGATGTAAACGGGCGAGCACTGAGCAGCCCATGATCGGTCGTAAAGGTTGTAGAAGCTGCCGCTCAAGCACTGGTAGAAGATGCTGGATGCACCGAGGGCAAGAGTGCCGTTGCCACAAGTAGTGAAACCAGAGGTGTAAATCGCACCAGCTTGGGGTGGTGCATCGAACTGGAGCTGGTAGTTGGAAGCAATGTACCCAGTGCGTCCCTTGGCATCCTTCAAGACACCGTTGTTGAGCGTGATCGCAAGCTCTCCAGGTGCGGAGCAAGCAACCATGACAGGGGCGGAAGAGGTGGAGCTAGCAGCAGGAGCCGCGGATGAGGACGCAGCTGTCGATACTGCAGATGAGGACGCAGAGGAAGGGGTAGCGGAAGAGGCAGAAGACACTGGTGCCGGAGCAGCCGCGCTAGTTGCAACGGAAGCAGGGCTGCTGGCCTTCGTGGTTGCGGGGGAGGAGGCAGGCGTAGATGGTGCCACGGTTGGAGCTTGGGGCTGACCATCGGAGAACACCGTTACGGGAGCAACGGTCTTGGCAGCTTGAATCTGTCCATCACCGATTTGTGCCACGGGTGCCATCACCATGGTGTGGAAGCTTCCCTGAACTTGGCCTGTTCACCAAGTCAGAAACAATATCCACCGAGCAAGGTCCGGAACCAATCTTACCGTCCGTGATCATGGAGACTTTTGCGTAGGTCTTGACTTGGATTTGGCCACTGAAGAATGGATTAGCTGGGTGAAAAACTTGGAATTTGAATTATCCGGGGCCACTTACTCAGGTAAGGTCGTAACTTGTCTCTTCGCGGCTGCTGCTGTCGTGCTGACGTTGTGCACGGCAATGCCGAAGCTACCAGAGACAGCAGACGAGCAACCTGGAGGAGCAGGAGCCACTGGGGAGATGGCGGCAGTCGCTGCTTGCGGGAGAGCGACGGGATTGGCCTGAACGGCGGCCACGAGGGCGAGAATTGCGAAGGAGTACTGCATTCTCGTAGTGTTGAGTGTTGAGGAATAATTACAGTATTACTACGGATACGTCGAGAGGTATAGAATATTAAGCAAGGCAAATGACTTGGAGAGCGAGAGAAAGGCTGTCAACGAAGGTATGTAAAGTATGTGAAAAACAAATAAAGTTCGTGAGCGCTTGATGGGGGGGGGAGAAGGAGAAGAAATGAGTGGGAAATTGGATTTATTCTAGCAAAATGCCAAAATGCCAAAATGCATGGTGGCTGTAGATCGCATGGGCCGTAAGAGGTTGTAAAGGGGGGGGCAGGAACAGGGGGGGTCGGAGTTGGCAACCAAATTGCAGGGGGGGGGTTTCCAACTTCGGCGTGATCGGTTAATTGGACCATTCGGTCCTAGTTCCCCTCCTCCCCAAGGGCCTTAAGAGACATGTGGACCGAGCTACACAGTACGGAGTATGGTCTCCTCGGTGATCTCACCGACTCTGCCATGATTGGGTAGTCTCAATGGTGTCGTCTCCATATTGAGGCCGGGATGCGGAGTAGAGGCCTCGTAATCCGCTCAATAAAAATAGGCAATCATAATAATCATCATCATCATCATAATAATCATGGAGCCGCAGAGTATGTGTCGTGTGCTCGTTATGGCGGCCTCGACCTGCCCTTGAAACAAGAAGAAGTGATCAATACCAACTGACTTGCAACTCTTCAAACAACAGCTACGAGTACATAGAGAGCCTGAGAGTTGTTGGCTGACGCCGGGCGGATCGCGAATCTCCACTGTCTCTTTGCAGTTTGCACAGACAAGCGGGCCAGCTAAGGCGACCCGGACTCTAGTGTATTTTTAGATCTGCGGAGCCAATAAACTAAAACGCCAAGTCGCCAACTCCTCGACCTCTTGAACCTCTTGAACCAATCGTACAGCGTCTGTATGTCCACGATGCTGCGACGTTGGCTGGTGCTCAACTTTGAAATATCAGGGTGTGCGAACAGAGGTAGACGCCAACCACCAGCAAGGTTTCTATGATGTTTTGTTATTGAGACAATCCTCTTTGTCAACGGCATACACGTTCATGGCGGTTATTCTTCCAAGAACTCCTTTTCCTTCCTGTTTACTAGTAAAGATCAGGTGGCTTCCAGTACCGGTCAGGGTCTTTATCTCCTTTACCATTGGTATAAGATTATGAGATTACTACTCGTCTTCCCCAAATGAGTACGACATCGATGAATTGTTCCCAAATAAACATCAATTACCGTGCGAAATCATCTTCCGAGCCTCGTAGCAGCAACCACAGTTATGATGGTGGCTTTCACCAGTCCCTATAACCCCCCATTTCCCCGCAACTGCTACCTACTTCGTTCCTACTTTAATTGAAGCAACTGAGCATTCACCACCCGCGGGATACTGCCAACAAATATTCGGAAGTCTTAGTACCGTTCCTACGATGGGTGTACAGGTTCTACTCGTGAGGCCCCTTGCGAAGTGTGTGTTAGGAGATCTGATTTCAGCCTCACCACAGACTGCCTCGAAGACCTTCATCATGCTCATATTCAATTGAACATGAGTACCGTCATCAGACTCTTCATTACTTTTGGGATGTTGGGCCAATAGTAAACAAACATCGTCGAGCACTTGGATTTTGATATATCAGTCCGTCACTTTGTCGGTCCGTCGAGTAGTCCATGTGATCAAATGGATAATTTGTCGCTTGGCGCTGGCCCCGATGCTCAAAAAGTCCAGATAACATGGAAGTAACCGAATTGAGTCTCGATCGAATGCTTATGCCTGCTTGATATCTACCAGACTGACACCCATTTGAGTATCGTAATTCTTCATCAGTTCAATAAAGCTCATCATCAAAAGCCCCCAGCCAGGGAATATCACAGCTTTTACTATTTCCCTTGATTTACACCTTTTGGTTTTCCTTCACTCAATTCAGAGAGTGAGCTTATATCGACACTAATACCGCTCAAACTGTCTCTTGAAGCTTTGAGTTGACCACTACATAATCCGGCTGGTGGAAAGACGAGCACCGAACGGCTTTTGATAAGCGCGGTCAAAAGTCATGTTAAGAGGACTTCCGCTGTTACCTTTGTGCGCACAGAAACAACTGTGTGCTCACTCCGATGCAAAGTTACTAATTCCCGGGAATTCTTGTCTTCTGTCTTTTTCCCTTTTAGCCAGATCCCGTCGGCGGAAACGGGCCCTTCGTCCTCGCAACATGTAATACCTACGGTGCACAGTATATACTCCGCCCAGCTCATCGTTCGTTACCTTGAAAGCCCTAGCCGCGGTCCAAGCCGCTTGTGCACAGCAACGATTGAGACGCAAGGCTGTGCCTCTGGGATATGTCAAGAATCGCTCCTTATTTCAAGCGAGACGACTTTGATGGAAGTTCTCCGCTAAATATAATTCCTGTGGCATCCAAATAGCCGAGGTGACTATGGCCATGTCGAATACAAGGGAATATCTCGAGACGCTCAGTTGCAAAGGTCCATGGATAGAGAACTATCGCAATAACTACCAAGTCTAAGGGTCTCGAAGGGATGCCCCCCTCGACAGGAGCTATTTGGTGACACTTCCAGCTGCCCATAGCTTTGACTGCATTTCTCGTCTTCGAACGTCATCTCGTTCAGCATCCAGATCCCAAGATCCTCTCAAACCAGCTCGATCACAAATTTCCCAATACCACCATGGGCTTTGTAAATTTCGTTACAACCCTCCTTCACCGCATCCAAATCATCCAGCTTCGCCACCCTTCCTACCAAAGGCTTGACCTTCCCTTCAGCAACGAATTTCGACATCCTATCGAGATCTTCCGTCTTGACTTTCACAGTAAAGTATTCGTACCCGACGTTCCATCTCCCAGTTCGAAATCTATAATACCAGTCCATAAAGTCCATCACATACAGGAAGTAGAATGGCGTCTCCGGGAAAGCTTCCTTGACGGCAGAGCCATCAGGCAGCGTGGCAACAGTTATGATGCGGCCTGCCTTGGGCTTGATCAGAGATACATAGGAAATGGCTCCACCCACGGTATCGAACATGAAGTCCACCGACCCGCGCGGGATTTCCTTTAACGGGTTTTGGGTCTTGTAGTCGACGATTTGATCCACCACGCCAGTACCCAGGAGAGTGGGGACTTTATCGATTTTTGCGGTGGAGACGGTTGTGATGACTTTACTAGCGCCAAAGACATTCTTCGCCAACTGCAAGCCTATTGAGCCTGTGCCGCTAAGCCCGGCGGGGACGAAGACGGTTTTGCCTTTCAGCCCTCCTGGGACCATCTTGTTGGCCCTGTCAAAAACTTGGAGGGCGGTAATACCGGCGATGCAGAGGGAGGCGGCTTCAGTGTGTGAGAGTTTGGAGTGCTTTGAAGCTATGACGGATTGAGAAGCGATGGCGTAGTCGGAGGCAGAGCCTATGCAAGTCAGGGAGCTTGACACGGATGGGGCATTAGGATTACGAACCTCTATCACTCCCCTCAAGGGTACCGTAGACCTCGTCACCGGTTTTAAACGCAGTCACCTTGTCCCCAACTGCCGAGATGGTGCCTGACACATCGAGGCCAATCTTATATGGAAATCTGCCTATATCAGTGTCTGGCCGGCTGAACAAGATCATTCGAGACAAACTTGGCGGTCTCGAACATCTTGGCCAGGCCTGATGCGAGCTTTACATCTACGGGGTTAATGCTGGCCGCATGTACTTTGATTTGTACATGATCTGGGGAGGTGATTGCGGGGGCGGGGAGATCGATGATCTCGTAGTGATCTGGGGTAGAGTATTTGGGGATCGCTAATGACCGCATCTTGTGCTAGAGCTTTCAGTTTCTCAATTGAATCTGCGGATTGCGGCTCATGTTGTATGTTTGTATGAGCTTTATACCCTCACCTCTAACGGAATTGAACAGCTCCGTGAGGATCTGATAACGGATCTGCTAAGCTCCGTCTGCCGACCTTGGCACTACCTTACGTACGACGGTAAGGGGTAGTACATAAATTACAGTACTAACGCCGATCTCCGAACCCCACTAGTCTATGCCCACGTTTTGGCGATGACGGATTGGATTCGCTCAGAAACAACCTCGAGAAACACTCTTCAGTCTTCACCTTCTTCGTTCTGCACCGGTCCTCCGCTTTGCGCCTGCAGCGTGAGAGTGGACGAAGATTTGGTTCGCTGAGTTTCTGCCCTATGGTACCGAGTCGTCCATTTGAACATCCATTATAGATGGTGTCGGGTGCGCCTTACGCTTCGTATATAATGGAGCTCTCTCTTCCAGCTTTCGATTGCGCTCGCCTGACAGATTCAACATGGCTCTCAAATCTCTCTTGTTCCTTGTGGCGGTGCTTGCCTTGCTCGCGATGGGGGAGGCCAATGACAGGCCATCATACATTAACTACACCACCATCACGGGCTTCTTTCTTCAAGATGACCCAAAAACCGTCTCCTCTACATTCGACTATGTATGTCTAAAGTAGCTCTGTCAGAAAGATCGAATCCCTGACTCAACCTGCAGACAGCCACAAACTTTGGTCTTGTTAATCAAACGTACGACACAGACAGCGAGTACGACCCCGAACACAAGAAAACCCAATGGCAACGCTTCGAGCACAAAGTCTTCCGCCTGAACCGTCAGAGCGGTAGAAACGTCCAATACAAGGTCCTTTATATGGGTCGCCATGGCGAGGGCTACCATAACGCCGCCGAGTCTTTTTACGGCACCCCAGCATGGAACGTTCGTAAAGCCAAGTTCCCAGAAATTGAGCTTAAAGCTGACAAGAACCGAATGCACAGTGCTACTGGTCAGAAGAAGATGGCAATGGCACCGTCACCTGGGCCGACGCCCACCTGACCGAAAACGGCATCCAACAAGCCCAAATTGCAAACACCTTCTGGGAAAAAGAAATCGCAACCCAAAAGATTCCTGTGCCGCAAACCTACTACACCAGTCCTCTCAGCCGCTGCTTAGCTACCGCCAACATTACCTTCTCGGGCCTCAAGCTTCCGAGCCGACAGCCTTTTATTCCAGAAGTAAAAGAGGTACATATGAGCCCCCGCCACCCCCAATGCCTCCTACCCTCCTTGCGCCTGCCCAGCGTCACTAACACCACGTCTGTAGCTCCTCCGCGAAGCCATCGGCATCCACACCTGCGACCGCCGCTCCTCCAGGTCCTACATCCATGCCACCTACCCCTCCTACACCTTCGAGCCCGGCTTCCCAGAGAACGACCCCCTTTGGAAACCCGACCTGCGCGAAACCGACTCCGCTCAAGAAGCCCGCCTCAAGCTCCTCCTCGACGACGTCTTCAGCCACGACGACAGCACCTACATCTCCTTTACGAGCCACTCCGGCTCCCTTGGCGCGGTCCTGCGCGCTATTGGGCATCAGAAGTTTGGCTTGGTGACGGGGGCCGTGATTCCGGTGCTGGTGAGGGCGGAGACGATTTATACGACGGCGCCGTATACGAGCATTGCGCCGAGTACGGGGGCGCCGACGTGTACGGCCAATCCAACCCCGGGACCGACTGCGCGGGGGTAATAACATACTCTCGACCCATAACATATAAGTAGCAAAACCAATCGAAATGCTCACGCGCCACAAGTCCGAGACTGTACCCATGTCGTCACCGATTGAGTCCCTAATTCAACGTGCACATCTTCCTACCCCGCCTATTCCCATCATCCCCTCCCACTGCTCCCTCCCTCCCCCTCTCCCTCCCCCTCTCCCTCTCCCCACCTTAAACCCCCCCACCCACCCACCCAACCTCACTACCCTCGCCCTCCCCATCCCCCTCACCCACCACATCCACATCCACATCCCCCTCCACATCCACATCCACCCGTTTTCGATTTTTCGCAAACAATCAAGTCTGAGACACGGATCGCCATGGCGCTTTTTAGTTTTCATTAATTTTTTTTGGGTTTTTAATTTTTCTATTTGAGGGGGTTGGAAAGGGGGGGTGGTGACGGGTGGAGGGGAGGGAGTGAGAGAGGGGGTGAGAGGGAGGGAGGGAGTGAGGGAGTGAGGGAGGGAGGGAGAGGGAGAGGGAGAGGGAGAGGGAGAGGGAGAGGGAGAGGGAGAGGGAGAGGGAGAGGGGGGGGGGAGGGAGGGAGGGGGGGAGAGATGGGAGAGATGAGATGCAGTGGGAAGAAAAGATTTTGTTGAACGCGACCACCCCTATGTACATACATCCAAAGATTTTTCTGAACCGGAAAAAACACCCAACCAATGCAATGCAACCATGCTCTTCCCACCAACGCCTCAACCCCACCACATCCCCAAACCTAATCCTCCTCCTCCCCCTCCCCCTCAGCAACATCCTCATGAAAAGTCTTCCCCTCCCTCGTCGCCTTCACCATCCCAATCCGAATCACAAAATCGCCAAACCTCTCGCCCTCCTCCCTCTCCAGCGCATACCGCTTCAACAACGGCTTCATAATGCCCAAAATCTCTTCTTCCTGTATCGAGCTCCGGTATAGCTTGTTTAGTCGCTGGCCGTGGTACCCGCCGCCTAGGTACATGTTGTAGGCGCCGTAGGCTTTTCCCACGAACGCGACCTCGGCGAGCCAGGGGCGGGCGCAGCCGTTGGGGCAGCCGGTCATGCGCATCACGATGCTGTCCTGGCCAAGGCCGTTTTCTTCGAGGCAGTTTTCAAGTTTGGTGATTAGTTCGGGGAGGTAGCGCTCGGACTCTGCCATGGCAAGGCCGCAGGTGGGGAACGCCACGCAAGCGCTCGAACTCAATCTTAGGCCGGAGAACTGCACGTTGTCGAGTTTGTACCTTTTCATTAATCCTGTTATCGTGTCCATTTCCTTTTCTGATACCCCAGAGAGACACAAGTGCTGGTTCCCTGTTAATCTGAATTCGCCCTTGTGGATCTTGGCGATTTCACGTAAGCCGGTTTTCATGGGAAAGTCGGCCGTATCTTCAACTCGACCGTTTTCAATGAAGAAAGTGAAGTGGTTCACTCCGAACTCGTCTTTTTGCCACCCAAAGGTGTCGATGTTGGACTTAAACTTAAAGGGACGGGGTTCCTCGAACTTGTAGCCGAGAAGGCCTTCGACTTTTCCTTTGAAAACCTCAACTCCCATATCGTCAATGGTATACTTTAGTCTAGCGTGCTTGCGATTCTTGCGGTCTCCGTGATCCCGCTGCACGAGCATGATTTTCTCACACGCAAAGTGGACTTTGTCCGCTGCAATGTAGCCAAACATACTACCTGTGCGGGGATAGGTTTTCTTGTTGTTGTGTGTGACACCCATGCCTCCGCCGGCTAGGACGTTGAAGCCTTCAAGACGGCCGTTGGCGCCTTTGATGGCGATGAGGCCGACGTCGTGAGCGTAGACGTCGGTATCGTTGTGTGGGGGTATGGCGATGGTGATTTTGAATTTTCGGGGTAGATAAGTAGGGCCATAGAGGGGTTCGTGGTCGACGACTGCGTCCCCAGCGACTTTGATTTGCTTGTCGTTGTCATCCTTGAGCCAGATTTCGTGATATGCGGTTGTTGCTGGGAGTAAATGGTCACTTATCTTCGCTGAAACCTGGTGGACATCGCGGTGGTAGGCTGATTTCGTCGGTAGAGTGCTGCACATGACATTGCGATTGACATCTCCACAGGCGGCGATGGTAGTCATCAACGCCTTGTTAATGCCCCTCATGGCCGGCTTTAACTTGCTTTTAATGACACCGTGGAATTGAAAGGTCTGGCGTGTGGTAAGTTTCATCGTCTCGTTACCGTAAGCACCGCTGATATGGTCCATTTGCAACCATTGCTCTGGAGTAGCAACACCACCGTTCAGCCTACATCGGATCATGAATGCGTAGGCAGGCTCAAGACCTTGCGCTTTACGTTCGTCACGCAGATCTCGATCGTCTTGCATATAGGTTCCGTGAAATTTGGTGAGCTGTTGGTCGGCAGCGGCAATAGCTCCAGTGCTTGTATCTTCAAGACCTTCGGCGATAGTTCCACGGAGAAAATTTGATTCGATCTTAATGTCTTCGTTGGTGATTGGTGGAGGCTCTTCTGGCAGGCCTTCAACCTTGTCCACGCCTAGTGCCTGCCACAGCTTAGGCTCCCAGTCTGCGTAACCCGTCTGGTAGCCATCTGGATCCTGATCATCTCCAAGTCCAATGTCCGCTAGACGTTTGCCACCGAGGAATGCAATCCGCGAATCCAGATCCTTGCCTGGCTTGTTGTAGTAAATCTTGTCATCTTTCCTCGGCCAGTAGTGACTGTCACCGAGAGCGAAAACGGAAAAGTTGATTTGGGAAAGATCTAGCTCAGCGTTGTTTCTGATCGCATCCCAGAATGCACGTCCATTCTGTGGAAACTCTCCTTGACCAGCGGTGCTGGTGAGTAGGACCACATTCTCTTCTCCAGGGAGGTCCTCCAAGGGAAAATCGTCCATAGCCATTACCATAGTCTTCAACCCTCTCGCTTTTCCTCGATTGCCGAGCCGCTTAGCCAGACTCTCAGAGTTACCATTGTCCGACGCAAAAAGAACAGTCATCGGTGCTCCATAAAGACCCTCAAGCATCTTTTCGTACGCGTCCTTCGCTCTTCGCTTCTGAAGACTTCGTACCTCGGTGCCATACGATTCCGACAGATTAGCAGAGAAATCTGGATGTCTGTTCATCAATTGGGTCAAGTGGTTGTCCCTTCGCAAGAATTCTTCGAGCTCGTGTTTGATGCGCTCGGAATCTAGTTGGAAGTTCGGCTCGCCCTTCTCCTCATTGTGAGGATTCCACCGATACAAAGGCCAATACCCAAGATCAACTGCCTTCTTCGTTTCTTGCAGAACTATCAAGGGCGAATCATCCTCCTTATTATACGGAAGGTATGCCACAACTACTGAAGGCCCGTCGAATTGGTCTGCTTCAATCATCGCCTCGAGTACCTGAGTGTATGAACTGTAGACAGCGACAGATGCAACGTATGCATTCCCGAAATTCATGGCATAAAGACCAATGTCCTTCTTTCTTCGCACCGCATCAGCCGCAGCTCGCTCCGACCATGGCTGTGAATCGATAATCAGCATATTTACATTTGCCCCGGACGCAATGACATGATGAGCTCCTGAGTTGCCAAGGTCGTAAGCCCAGGCATCAGATCCAATAAGCCACTGAGATTCCTTGGCAAACAAAGATTTCGAAGACAAAAGCTGCGACGCCAGTCTTGACCCGTCAGTACTGAGCCGTGCAATGACCTCCGGTGCCAGGGTATTGGCTTTCTTTGAATCTTCTGCGGAGAGCGCCCACCGTGAAAGCCAGTTTCGGGGTGTATCCGTAGTAAACTCTCGAGTCGATGCCGCTTCTTGGACCTCGCCAATAAAGCGCTTTCGATGATCCATACGTGCAAGAAGTGAACCAAATCCATATTCAGGATTTGCTGCAATGGTGGCGGATATGCCTGCATGCGCCGCCTCAAGACGATTGGCGACATGTAGTCTCTGGCCAAATACCTGATCAAGGATCTTCATATACGCACTTTCGACCTTTGGTTGTACGAGGCTAAAATCATCACGAGAAGCCTGCGGTCGGTCGTTATTGCCGACCTCGAGGTTCTGGATGGGAGACGCCGAATTGAGGTTCTGGAAAACCCCACGCAGTGCTTGACGAACGGTTGCAGGCTCAATGTAGCCAAGTTGATATCCCACAACTATAGGTGTGTTTGTGCTGGAAGACCCTGTCCTAAGACTGGTCAATACATCTAGTAGAACAGGTCCCCACTTGGTGGTCTTCTTCCGAATCTGCTCTAGTACTGCGATCCTTCTCACAGATGGGGGTATCGATTCACTGAGCAGAGCACCAAGCCAGGGCCGATAGAGGCGGGCAGTGATGATTCCGCATTTGGCGAACTCGTCTGATGGTTTAGCTGCCATGATCTCATCGACGAACAAGCCTGTGGACCCGAAAACAAACAACGCCGACTCGGCATCGTCTGGACCCGAATACTCAAAGGCTTGATAATTCCGACCAGTAACCGAAGTAACCTGTGACCAGATCTCTAACAGGAAATTATGGATATCTTCCGATGTGACGGGCCGACTGGTGACCGATCCCATTGAGGTCGCAGACGAAACTGTGGGCCTACTGTCCGCACTGCTCTCCCGCAGTGACGAGCCAACAGACGAACCATCCCCATTCGTGCCCTTCGCTTGCGGCTGAACAGAAGCCCCTTTTGCTACTGCATCCTCGCGGTTGCTAATGGTCGGAACACTAGATTCTGTGGTATTCACCTGCCTCCCCTCATCAACGTACAAAGAAGAACCACCAATTGCGGTAGATTGATGAGCTCTTGCAGTGTCTAGGTCTAATACACTCCTAACTAGATCACCTTCTTCGGCATGAATGGGATGGTCGTCTTTGGAATTTGCAGCATCAAAAAAGTGTATGACCCCTTTCCCTGATCTAATAGCCAAGGCATGTGCTGAAAGAGCAATATCTTGTCCTTCCTGAATAGTCTCAGACTGTAGGAAAGTGAAGCCGGACTGCCGTATCGCCGTGACCTCCGAGTAGTCTGCATAGTTTGACGGATGCAGTGATACATGTATTACTATCGGGTATTGTGCCAATTTGTATAGGTGAGGAATAGAGGATAGGAGAATCGAGGAGGATGTTGTGACCGACACCAACTTGCCGGCACGCAGCGGTTGAAAGGCGGATATAAGCGGATCGACATTGTGTCTTAGGTCTTGTATCTTCGTCGAGTTTCAGTATGTATAATCAACTCATCTCCCAGGGTGACGTACCTCAGGCAGTTTCTTTGCAACCAGGCCAGGCCTTTTAGCTGCTGCAAGTCCATGCAGATGTCTCGAGAATTCCGAGTCAGCGTTAAGAGCGGGCTGGGCAGAGAGTACAACATCGCTGGAAAGGTATGCTATCCTCGCGACTATAGTGAAATGGGTCAGTATAAAATCCTGTGCGGGACACCCCACTTCAATGGTGGGGCAAGTCGGGAAAGAGGCATACCTGCTTCGCCGACGGACACAATGGAGGCCATAACTGGGAGGAAGGTTTTTTGAAGAAGGGGAAAGGTATACGCAGAGAACAGGAAATGCAAACTGTCATGATGAGAAGCTCGAAGGCAAACTCCATGGGAGACTTTTTGTCATTGACGACTAGACTGATTGGCTAAACAGCGGAATTTCCAAGCACGTAATCCGCTAGGCTCCATTTAGCACAACAACGCCTGCGAACGACTTCTGGACTCCCATCATCCAAATGTGGTTCCCCTTTAAGATCTCTCACCCCAATAAGATACCATCAGTGTCATTACTGTTTACCTTACTATCCAACAACGAGGCCAAGGTGTAGACCTTGACTCTCTATCCCGCCTTCGGGAGAAGTTGCACTACATCTGTTCAGTAAGTCAAATGATCTTTTGATTACACAGTGCAAACACATCGAAGGATACAAAGTCTAGACCTCGACGGGCAGCAGTACGATGATTACGGGACACTGTGCAGTAATCATAATATAAATATTGCACCTAAGGTATTCTAATCGCATCTCTTGTATATCACTTGGACTGTCCGAGGTTACCAGTGCAACACCATATGAGACGCTCCTTCGCTTCTTCAGCCACAACATTTCCTAAATTAGTCTTATTGTCTTTGAGTGGCTACTCCAACTAAGGATTCATATTGGTGGCGGTTCGTCTAGCTAAAAAAGAGCCAATTGCAGAAGAATCTTTTGAAAGTAATTGACATGGCGATCAGGCATATAATGCTGTCAGCTGATGCTTAATCACCGCTGATTCTATCTCAGAAATCGGTTGGTAATTATATCTTGCTTAAGTCTGGCGGTCCATTTCGTACAAAGGAAGGCCAAGGCTTCTGTAATGATGTCGATTAGAGCGATAGGTAAACGGTGAGTGGCGCTTTGGACAATAGAGCAATATCTAACACTTCCTATGAGACCTTTTTCCACTTTTCTTTCCAGCTTTGCTCGCATTTCCACAACTGCCAAGCGTTTTTCTTCTCCAGACACCATAGGGGAGTGAACAGCAGCCAAAATCGAACGAAAGCCAGATCAACTACCAGATCTTGTAGCAATTAGGGCCAAGTCAAGATAAAGCTATTTCATATGTGTCTCTTCCCTATTCTCCTTTTTGCACATACTTTCCAATCAGTGCCGAGTTTACCATTGTACTCTTTGAAGAAACCCAGGAGACTAATTGTCCATTCGGATATATTCAAGTGAGATACGTGATTACTCGCAACGCAACGGCAAGACTACCTCTTGTTCCGTTAATCGGCCTAATTATCGGTCACTGTTTATTGACGTTCATCTCCCATGTTTGAAAGGCGTCAAACTTTACTAGGTCGTTTTAGACCTGCTTCTATTACAACAGAAGAAGACCATCCCAGAGTCAGAATTGGAGCCGGACTTCTACTGATAATGAATATCTAGTATTCAAATGATCTCAGGGGACTCAAACTCACTGGACAGCAACTCATCACTAAAAGACTTTTAAAGCTGCGAAAGACGCTGCAATCACTCTCACATACTGGTTGGCGGTTTATGCAGATATTCAGAAGCATCTCGGGGTCACCTCTGATACCACTTCCAGATGGGTAGCACCCTGGGCTGCAGAGTAACAGGAGAGAGCATGGGCCATGTTGCTATCGTGCTGAATGGGCCGTCTTGACTAAGAGCGCGACCACTATGTCAACCTACTTCTACCTGTAGCTACTCGATGCCTCCACTCTACCTTAACCTTCCCTAGTTCGATGTCACGCCTTAGGGCTCCGAACGCTCGATTTAGAGTTCTCTCCAAACCTTCGCCCCCTGTCTACCTACAGTATCTCTAAAATCACTCTCTCTCCTAGCGGAACTTCCGAAAGGCGATGCGCTCAGCGCTTGTGCGAGGGCGGGGGCGCATCACAGAGGATTTTGGCGAGCAGCAATTACGAAGGCGAGAGGTCCCCGCGCTTTACCGATGGACTGGTGATGGGACGGGATTGGCTCTTTGAGGCTCGCTATTTGTATGCGCGTCCAACACTTAGTATATAAGTTGAACATCCGCGAAATATGAGCAAGGAGTGGCAGCACAAAGTTATGGTTAGAATTTTGTATATGCAAAACAATGTCTTCGGAAAGGCATATTTCTACTTTGGTGTTGAAGAGAAAACACTGTTGGTGGTTCCCGTTAACATGTATCTACTCGGAGCGTTCTATATGTTGCTATGTAACATCATCATCTTGTCCGAAAGGTTTTTGGCACTCAGAGATACCTTAGGTACCTACTCCACAGAGCTAGGGTTTCCCGTATCACGTGATCAGAACAGCTAGCGCATGAAAGACGAACTCGGCGGCCGCATTCAATATAGGTGAGGTATCGTCGACGCCTTGTTGTTTTCGAACATCACGACAGCATGATGGATCAAAAGGATCTTGAATATCACCAAGAACCGCATTCCTTGTACCACCGCGACATGCCCAATCCCCGCGTTCCCCACCCCCGCCGACTATTTGTACTTATTCTTTCCCTGCTCATACCTACCTATGTTTTCTTCCACTTCCTGGGTTTCCCTAATTGGGCGATCTTTACGACGGATTCTCCCCTCAGTAACGACCGCTCGTTGATATCTCAGAATAATGCATCTGCGCTTGTGCCTCTGGAAGCTCATGTCATGTCGAAATGCCCGGATGCGCGGGATTGTCTGCGAGACTTGGTCGTCCCTGCCATGGAGAAGATATCGGATAAGGTGGATTTTCGTCTCTCTTTTATTGGAGCGTAAGTACCCACACTACTTGGGTTCTTGTAGTAGAACTTCGTCGCAACTCTACACTATCACCTCTCCACGAGAATTGCGTAGGCTATACCTGATATCTCTATCCTGTCTGAAGCATGACTGACAGTGCTGCTAACTTCTAGCGTCGATGACGACGATGGCATCCACTGCAAACACGGTGAAACCGAATGCCTCGGCAATATGCTGTCACTTTGCGCTCACCACCTTTTCCCCAATAACACGCGCGTCTCGCTCGGCTTCAGCACCTGCCTTATAATGTCGTACCGCCGCATCCCCGATCGTGAGCTCGTCGAATCTTGCGCCCTAGAACATGGTATAGAATTTGAGAAGATTAATGCATGTGTTAGCGAGGAAGGAAAGGGGCTGGGGTTGCTAAAGGATAGTGTGGAAAGGAGTATGCAGGCGGGGGTTAAGAAGAGTTGTACAGTGAGGGTTGGTGGAAAGATGTGGTGTATAAGGGACGGAGGAGAGTGGAAGGATTGTGATGGGGGGCATGAGGTTGGGGATTTGGTTAAAGAGGTGGAGAGACGGTATGGAGCTGAATGAGAACTTCATGGAGGGCGTCTGAGGGTTTGTCTTGTTGGTTTCTTACCAGGAAATACCAAAATGGAATGAGAAATGTTCCAAAACCCATGTTGAAAGACAATTTCGACAAATTCCGCGTTGCATCGCGAATGTTCTTGCCATGGTCTTGAGGCCGCGGAATAGAGACAAAGACAGCGAATGGCTGATCACCCATGGTAAGTGCAAAAACTTCTCTTATCCGATTTATAGCAGTTAATAGTACGGTTGTTATGTTTCTCACTCTTCTTCGAATTGAGTACTCGTGGCAATCGTCAAACTTGGGAGAACGTTGGCAAAACTCACATTCTGGCTCAAGAATCTATTCTTATCTGCATAGCACATTGGAGAAGGTTAAGGAAAAGGGTTTTGCGAAGATGTTGACATAAGCACATCCAGTCATTATATTTGAATAATTTGCACTCAGTGGGCCGCCCAGGTAGTCGGGTCACAGAGCGGATCTCTCATCCCTGCTTGTTGCTCGATTCGAGTGTTTTCTTAGTGTTTCCTTCCTCGCCACTGAGTCCACAGACATACCATCTCCTGTGGTCATTGGGCGACAAATAGAACTAGGAGAACTCGACTACGTCTGAAACATATGCAGAATCTGTCTTCATCTTGCTGCCAGAGCGAAAAAATCGGATTTTGCGGGTTGTCATTACTAGTTGGAAACCGGAATCTACTTTTCTTCCATCCTCAATTCTATGGTCTTTGCGCAATCACATCCATCGCTTAACCTTCAAGAACGGACTCTTACCTTACCAAAACTTTCTATGAACTGCAGCCCAACCTGGAAAGGCGAAAGAATATTTGCTCAAATACCTCGCCCAATATGAGCGGCTTTGGAGAACCACAGCATCGGAACAGTATGATGGCGCTACGCCTTCCTCGAACCAGCAGAAGTGAGCAGGTTTTTACTTTTTGAGGCTCTCAGTCATGCTCATGGACTCTGTTTCGGCGTGATTGCTAGGATGTTCCTATACTGAGATTGGAACGGCGGAAGTTTGTGATCCACTAGAGTTTGCTCGTGAGCAGATTTTTTTCCTTTGCGTATGATTGAAATGTTCTTCTTGGATTTTCGACTGAATACGGGTCCTATAAGATGAATTGCATTTCCTTCCTAAGCTTCATTCCTCGTCCACTTTCTCAACTCCCACACTCGTTCCTACTCTCGTTCAGTACTTGCTTCTTCTGCTCCCAGCAACCATGAAGTCCACTCTCGCTGTCATGGCTCTGACTGCCATTCCCTCCACCTTTGCTGCCCTCAACAGCGCCATCGTCGACCCCCTCTTCAACTCCCCAGCAATCACCAACTATGTCACCAACACCATTAACAACGTCAACAGCACAAACAACACTAACATCATCAACCCCGTCTACATCAACGCCAACATCAACATCAACGTCCTCGCTGCCTTCAACCTTAACATCATAAACTACTACGCCCCCACCAACATCTACTACCTCGCCAAGCTCTGTGACACGTGCACTGTGGTATGCGTCCTCAAACAAAACAACACCATCATACCCGCTCCTCCCGGATCGAACAGCACCGCGCCAGCGCCAGCCCACCCCGTCACTATCATTCCAAGCGTGGCCATGAACGTCACCATGCCGGCTCCGCGCCTCCCAAGCGCCCCGCAGTTCCCCGCTCAAGCCGCTCGTGTCATCTACGCCCCAGTCGTCTGCCCGACCTGTCCCCAGAGCAGCGCGCCTATGGTCCCAGGAGCAACGATGACCTCTGCTCGCTTTACGATGCGAAATGGAACGACCCCCGCGGCCGCCACCAGCTCCGGCGCTGCTGCGTCCACTCGTCCCGCCAGCTCCGGCACTGCTGCGTCCACTCGTCCCACCAGCTCCGGCAATGCTACATCCACTCGTAGCGTACCTACAATAGCGGCGTCTGGCTCCGCACCTGTCCGTCCCCAATCCTCCGGCTCCGCGCCTGTCCCCCAATCCTCCGGCACCGCACCCGTCCTTCCCCAATCCTCCGGCTCGCCCATGGTCCCTGGTAGAAGCTCCAGCTTCGCCAACACCACCACGGCAGCCACCACGGCAGCCAGCTCCCGCCTCAGCAACCTCGCGACCAACATCGCAACCACCACCGTAACCACCACCGCAACCACCACCACCCCTGCAGCCGGCGTGACAACCACAGCAACAACAACCGTCTTCATGTCCTGCCCCGTCTGCCCCACCCCCAGCAGTCCTGTCTGCCCCACCCTCCGCAGCGCCAGCACCGCGCTCGCGACAAACACCCAG
>JAABUL010002956.1_pt1 | contig 26619 bp, 24 predicted proteins | sample 5559151 | NCBI WGS metagenome assembly JAABUL01 (sample SAMN10711876, study PRJNA513368) | rock metagenome | isolation source: Antarctica rocks | place: Antarctica: Victoria Land, Pudding Butte sud | reverse complement strand
TCAAACAAATCGAATCATATCCACCGCTTTTCGATCCCAACGGTGGGCTGGTGCGCTATCGAATGGCAAAGGCTAAGGAACAAGAGCGACAAAAGCAAGAAGAAGAACGGAACGTGCTAGGGGCGATGTCCGCTGCAGAAGAAGAGGAGGAAGCCCCTGCTAGTGGGAGCTTGCAGTTGGGAGGAGAGCCAGAGCCTCAAGGTAGCCCACAGGATAGTTCCGGACGTATGAGTGCACAACAACGGAGTGCAATTCAGCCTCCTTTCGCATCCTCGAGCGCTTTCCCTTTCAGTGGACTTAGTTTCCAAGCTTCCAGCGCAGCCAATCTCAATCGAACGCTCACCCCTCAGCAGCAACAACATCTCTCGCTTCTGCGGTCGCAAGGTAGTCGGCAGAGCCCTGTCAACAGCAATCAGTTCCAACAAGGATACTCCGGGAATACTAGCCTACATCACCACCAACAATCGAACCCGTTCCAGATGCAGAATCAGTCTCAAGCATTCAGTACTGCTCAGGGCCATGCAAGACAGGCATCGCGGTTTACGTTTGCCAACGACTCTGCATCAGCCTCGACGGCCCTGAAGCCAGTAGCTAACCCTCAACTGATGGCCCAACAAGCCGCTATGATGCCTTCGAATCAGAACAAGCAATATCAAAACCAGCCAATTCAGCAGTCAAACTTACATGGCAATCATTTTTACAGCGGTGTCCAAGGTCCACCTCCAGGTCTCAAATCAAGCGGTACTCCACCCATCAGTGGTGGTGGAATGTTCGGCCAAGGTCATGGCTTCGCAATGGCTATGGGCGGTAGCGCTGGATTCGGCAACAACGTCGGCAGCAAGAACAGCAACGAAGAGCTCATGCGCGAGCTTCTACGAACACGGACTGGATCTACCAATGGGCAAGGGCCTGATGCTGGCAAGCGTGAGTTAAAATTTCCTTTTGCACAACAGTCTATGACCTCCGATGCCCCTGCCTCAAACCTTCTGAGTTCGCTCTATGGGTCGCAACTTAGCGCTCATCACGGGTATCAAGACCACAATCTCCAAAAGCAGAAGAAGAAGGGGAAGAAGCACAGACATGCTAACACTTCCTCTTCTGGGGGAGGTGGTATAGTGGATCTTGCGGACCCGAGCATCTTACAAGCTAGAATGCACCACGGTGCTACAGGGCAGGGGCAGTTCGGGGCCCAAGGTCAAGGTGGGTTCAATCCCAACAACATGATATACGGAGGCGGCTACGGCGGCAGGTGGCAACTTTGAGATTTGTTCTGATATGAGGGTTTTTCTTCTTAATGTGTTACTTTATGATATTGGCGCAAGGCTCGTTCTGTGGTCATTTAGCGAGCATGGGCCCCAACTGGCGAACGAAAAAACGGGAATACTGGAAGACGCATGGACGCGACCTTCTCATGATCTGGGAAGCCATCTTCCGGCAATAGTTGGTTTCTTTTTGCGGCATCGGCACACGGTTGATATTGGGCTACATGATACCACCTACACCGTCATCATCGTCGTGGCCGGCGCTTTGTATGTAAGCACCCCATCCCTGACCTGAGGATCAGGCAGGATTATATCAGTTTATTTTCTCACCACATATTTGCTATATAGAATGCTTTCTTTCCACATGCCGTGCCATGACGAGGCCGACCTTCCAAGCCTGAGTGAACTTGCCTCACCACTGGGCATCATCACTAATTACTATATAGAGTGGTCGCTTGGGGTCCATAGCTTCGTCCTGACCACAGTCGCGTCTGCTTTTGTGATTTGTCTCCTGTCTACGTCATCTCATTCACCAACTTAATGCTTCAAGTGCTAATGAGGAGTCGCTCCAGAACCATCGAATATCCCTCGCCAGCAAAATGTCACCCCGTTACTACCCCCTCCAGATTTGCCAACGCCAGTATCATCCTACAAGCCAGCCCCGAAGATACATCCAACTCCTACCCCGGTCCCGCCTGGCCTTTCCTTACCTCAAGACTTTCCACCTCTTGTAGCGCCTTCAGCTCCTCCTCCTGCACCCCTCCGTCCGCAGCGAAAAGCGACCAGCGGCGCTCCAATCAAGCCGGTCGTTCCCGTCCTGTCGACACCATCGGCACGATCCACCGTCGTAGCAAAAGAAGCGCCGTCTGAGGAGCAAATCAATATCACGGAACAGCCTATCGCCACCCCTGCTGCGCCAATCGCAGGGACGAGTACAGACATAGACTTGGCCAAAGAAGGAAGCACAAGTGTTACCCCTGCTCCTGGCTCATCAAAGGAGCGGAAGGAGAAGAGTATCCCGGTCCCGTCAAGGATCGTGGACAAAAAACAACGACCTGGTAAGCTTGATATAACAGCAGCGAAAGAGGTGTCGAAGAAAACCGCAGAGCCTGGGGATGCATTTGTGGATAACACAAAAGCCGCAACCAAAGGAAGAGGTGAAAGCTCCAGTGGCTTTGGGCTCTCTCAGCCTACCACTCCTGAAACGGCGGCCTCCCAAGCTTACATCCCTTCTGCTGTTCGTCAAAAACATCCTCAAACGATGAGGGTCCCTCCTATGCCCAAGCCTGAGGCTTCATCACCCGGCATGGCTGCGAATTCGAGCAAGCAAGCGTCCCGTCGGCCCAGCTTTACCTCCATCCATCGGCCAGATACACCTGCGAGCGAGAAGATCTCTGATACGATATCATTCACCTCTACCTCACGAGCCAACTCACCTCCGCCAAGCAAATTGGGCTCCGCGCCCGTAAGGCAGGTTACCAAGAGTCAACAGAAGAAGGAGAGACAAGCACGTGCAAAGCAAGCGGAGCAAGTCGAAGGAAGCTCAAAAGCCGAAGAACCTGCGGCCATAGTTGAGGAGGTCCAGGCACCAATCATTGGTCGGAAGAAGAAGACTAAAAAGGAGAGGACTCAGGGTACTGCCGATTCTACGCCTACAGTCACTCGACCTACGTCGCCAGTTTACAGAGAAGAGGTCGTCGAGGAGAAGGCGGCAGTAGCGCCACTTACCCCAGTGAAGAACGGCAAGAAAGGCGTTTCCAAGATTGGAGCAGAGGTCAAGGAACCGGACACTCCATCCAGCCCGGCAACGCCTGCCTCTGGCGAGCAGCAGAAAGCCTCGCTCACGGCGGCAGCCATATTCCAGAGCATGCTCGATGCCGGCGACATCACTGCGGCGGCTAAAGATATCTTCAATGCTGTCCCAGGTCTTAACCATCGCTTCGAGATCCTCGAGTCAGACTTTGCCGAAGACAACGATTCGCTTGTCTCCGATGATCAACATCGCCTTCTCGTGCAAGGCGAGGCAATTCAGATCGAAAAAGGCCCCAGCAATCATATGGTCATGTTTCCAGACCGTCGCGCTTTGCAGGGACTTAGTGCAGCTCAAGCCTCGCGTTACCTTGAGCTGAGGAAGCAGGCCCTTATCTATGGAGATGTGCCCTCCCATCAAGCCCTAGATGGCCTGATTCCGGCCCCTCCTACTGTGAACCTCGCGGCTGTTAGCTCGACCCCTCACCGAGGTTCCAAGCAGAAAAAGTTGAGTAACAAATTTCACATTCCAATCCCCCAGCCAGAGACCGCGGGCATACAGAAGTATGGCGATGAGAGCTTGACGAACAAGAAGCCGACTATGAGCCCCGCAGAAGCTGAAAGGGAATTATTGGCCAGCAAAAAGGAGACGGAGGTATTGGAGAAGAAGCTGAATGCGCTATTGAAGAAGAATAGGCGCTTGTTGTTTGGAAATTCTCATTGAGCAAGGAGAAGCATTCATCATTATGGACGATTACTTTGCGCGTGGGGGCATAAAGCTGGGCCCTGACATGGAAGAGCTATGGCTTGTTTTCCAAGAGGAAGCTGGCTAAAGCCTATAAAAGATACAGGAAGGGGCAGGGAAATGCCACGAAATGACCCAAGCGATTTGTATATTCTCTTGAAGCATGGAATGGGTTTGGTGCTATCATAGGTCAAGAGCTGACTCTTCAGCTGTGTCTGGGTTATGCGCTTCATAAGGCGCTTTTCTTTTACTCTGTTGTACATTATCTCTACTCTGCATCAGTATGAGCGAATGGCATCATCTCCATAAACGTTTGCGAGCAAGAGGTCCATGGTGTCCCCTTCGATATTCTTTTAGCGATCTTGATCACTGTCCGTCGGGCAAGGGGAAGCGCACTGCGCCTCACTACTGTGCTAGTATCGCAAACGAAATTCCACGAGAGAGCGGATTCTGTGACATTAAGGGTAAAGGGAGTTGGAAGTCTGAAGACAGCGCCGTATCTGCGTATTGAATAAGAGCAGGTACCGACCCAACTGGTAGGTTTCTTCTCGAGCAGGAGGAGTAGCTGACACATGCGCAGAACCAGTATATTGCGAGCGATCGCTACGACATTGGTTGAGAATGACGACTCCGTGGAAGGCATTCCGTTCGTAGGGAAGAGTCGATGCCTGCATGTCCTCTGTAATAGACTTGGTATAGAGAATTCCTCGCTGTTAAGAGGATCAGATGTATAATCTCATCTACTCGCTGGGCTGATCCAACCGTGGTAGGCAGGGGCTGGATACTGATACGGATGCTTATTGGAGACTTGATTGGACTGAGTGCGCGCAGGGTTTGGATACTAAGGGGTTTTATTATATGGCTACTGGTATGATTTTGTATACCTATTGTAAGCTCTCCTGAGTCTCTTGATTTAGGGTCGTAGTGCAATAGGGGATCTTGTATTAGTGTATATATATTTGATTCTGGTGGTGGTGTGGAATAGATGTTCTCAGGTCCCAAGGCCGCTTTCTTGGGTGCTTGGTAGCTTTAGTAGCTGCATACGATATATGTCCTGGCCAGTAAGGGTTCCTGGTCACTGATGTCTCACTATAGTGGTTTTCAACTGCGTGTTGAGCTATCACTTTTATGACACTGATAAGTACGCAGGTGATTCTTGGTATAGTAGTCTTTGTTCACTGGGGAGTATAGCAAAGTATTCGTAATGAGTTTTTGAGTTCTTGTAGTACATTTGTGCAGGTGTATTGGTATAGTGGCTTCTCTGTTCTAAACCTATTACACTTGAATCAATATGGACAGTCAGGTTGCAGAGCCAAGAGATATCATCTTCATACTGGCGCATGGGGATATAGTACTGAAGGAAATATGGAGGCAGGAGTTGATATTCTATTGCCAGTATGGATTGATCAGCTACGATGTTGATTCCACAGTCTTCTCATCATAATAAAGGTGCCGGTTGTTGTGTCTTTTCTTAATGTTCTCGCCATCGCGATGGAGGGTGGGATGGGGGGGGATGAGGCTTTGGATATAGTATTTTGCGGGTATTGAGGGAGAGGTTTTAGGGAAGAGGGGGAGGTTGGTTGAGGGCTGATTTTATGAGCACAAGAGGTTATACTTTGCAATGGGACGAGCACGAGTAAAGGTGGTAGAGGAGTTAAAATTTCAATTACTGGCTAGGCGGTGGGCTCCGGTGTCTAGGGGATGAATCCAACTTGCGTTGAGGTTGTTTTCCTACCTTCAGCAGGAAAAGTAGTCCTGCAGACGCCGTTATAGTTGAAACAGACATAGCTGCCACTGTAGAGAGCATAAACCGACGTCGAACAGGCGAACCTAGAGAATCCGATGTTTATCTTTCAAGTCCCTAATTATACACACCATACTCTTTTTTTCCCCCACAGTTCTCAAGCCCCTCTCTATACTCTCATTCTCCTACTCAAACATCCATTCCAACTCGAACCTCTCAACAACCATCCCAGACACCTCGACTTCCCCATTCAACCCCACAGCGCCATGCAAGCGCGTAAGCTGACGCAAACGATCAAACAAAGTCGCAGCCTGCGTGCGCACAACCCCATACCCATATCCTGTCCCCGTCGCCACAAATCTAGCCTCAACCCCCGATGCGCTCTCGTTGAAATCGTGTATTCGCTCGTACGGCGCGGGGGGGACGGGTAAGACTTGGTTTGCCAATTTTTTGAGCAGTCTTTCGGCTTCGATGGTGGCGGAGGGTCCTGGTGGACCGTAGGCGTTGAGTTTCACCACGAATGAAAGGTAGCTTGGGGATTTGGGGACGGAGAAGCGGTAGGGTGCTGGGGGCCATGGGGTGAGGGTTAGGGATGATAGGTTCAGTGCCGGTTGGATTATCGTCGGGTTGATGGGGATTGATAGAGTGTTGGAAATGGCGAAAAACGCGGGCAGGAAGACTGCTGTCAGCAGGTTTCTTAGAACCATTGTAGGGAGATGTTGGTATTGGGAGCTGAAGACGACGAATTGGTTTCATAAGAGCGATCATAGAAGCGAGACACACCCGCTCGACTTTGTAGCGATACCCTCCGCAATGTGGGGATATAACCGTCGTGTACACCTGAAACGATGACGGAGCACATCTGTGAGGCGCAGTCTCTGCGTAAACTCACATTTTGACGACAAGACACCTATTGGCTCTTGAAATCAGCGAGCTCGTTTTATACTTGTACGCTCTCATCGAGAAAAGTACCAACCCCGAGCCATTGGAGAAAGGGTGCAGTCACAGCTCGCCTATCGCTTGTTGGGCAAGCTAGCTTTTATTATAGCCGTGTTGTCAGGCCTGGATCTATTCCACGATAATCGTCCGGATCACAAGAGGCGCGTCTTCCTTTCCGAGACGGAAGAACAGCCGACACGCAGTAGCACCCAGTAGAATACAACACAACACGACAAAACAACACCTACTTACCCCTCTTTCCCCTCTCTATCTATCTTGAAGGAATTAACACCACCTATGCTCAAGCGCAATGTGGAAATCCACCTTGTCACTCTGCCTCTTCTCATGTCTCGCAATCGTACAGTCTAGCACGACGATTCTATCGAAAGGGCTCTTGCTGAATGTTTCCTCGCCCTTGACGTTGTCATCCTCAAGGAATACATCCTCCTTCGATTTGTTTCTGCAGGGAGACGCCGATTACCCAACCACTCCAGATGGATGTTTCGAGCAGCCCAGCTCATCACAAAGTCGTCTCGTTCCCACCAACAAAGAGGACTGCTACCAAGCCGCCGACAACCTCCTGGACGAGGTTTTCAAAACATTCGAACCAGACGTTAATCTGACGTTTGGCCGCAGTGATTCAACAAGGCCCAGCACCCGCGGTAGACCCGGCATTGACATTAGGCTCCCCAGGGTCTCCAAGTATAAGGCGTGCAAGATATATATCAACATTCTATCCGATGATGTAGATACCTTTGAGCTTTGGAGGCTGTACGGGGCGGCACTGGATCTTGTGGTTAGGTGCACGATAGGGGGGAAGCGAATGTTTGGCGGAAGAAGAGCTGTTGGGCCCAAAGGCGTGGTCCAAATGGTTATGGCTGGGAGGGCGTCAGAGAGGAGAGCCCCGGCGACGAGCACAGCTTAAGAGCTAGGTTCTGGAGTAAATGGGAGATATGGGGTCCAAGTCGAGCGACGATCTCATGCGGCAGAAGGGCACAGGACCCAGTTATCTTCTCCTGGGAAAGATACACCTCCCATTCGAACCAGTGCCATGGACAATCTCAAGATCTTCATCGTGTTCGACGGGCTATTGCCATTCAGGACCCTGGTAAAGCCCAGATACCTCCTCGGCATGCAACACCTGCCCCAGGACGATGCGGTGGTGGCCGATAAACACGCCAGAAGACGGTATTGGCTTTATGAAATTCATAGGCCGTACTGTAGCGATTCAATGGGTGGAGATAAGCCAAAGTCATACGCTGAGACGGTGGAAGGTGTTCGTCCTAGCGAACTCGTCCATCGTTCTCATGATCGTGTAAACCTCCCACTTTCATACTATCGTTTTCTGTCGTGAATAGTGGTATGGACGTAGACTCCTCGGGGTGCGTGCGAACCCAAACAGCATAGTCGGATAAACGTAATTTGCAGAAGTCTTGGAGAGATGTTGTAGTTTTGGTACCGTTGCTTACGCTTGTGGACGCGATGCATGGCAGCTAGTAAAGGGTTCAGAATCTCTGGCACACGCCTGGTATCTTACTCGTTCATAGTAAATCGCGACAGATAAGGTCATGAATTGACATCCGCTCATGGGAAATATCCCCATAATCCCTGTCCACTGCTGCAGCTTCACCGTTAATGCAGTGATGATCACTCATGTTCCAGCTTTCTGACTATTTGAGGCGAATTCCAGATCATCTGGAAGACTGTATTTGGCTACCAGATAGCCGGTCCACAATTACTATTATCAGTCAATCCCCGCCTAGGGTCGTTCTTTGAGACTCTGATATTTGCAGATTAATATGCTGCTGTCCGGCAATGATATTAGCGTAGACTTCTATCTCTCTCATGCTTCTTTCAAATGGCCAGCTGAACATCAGCTCTGGGATTGCAATACGGTACTCCACTGTTTCTCCAAGTGATTGACGATGAAATAAGCTTAGCGATTCCACGTTTTGCCCCGTCATGCCAAGCTTTATGCAGATGACGTATAATGTAGATGCATAACTATTACACCTATGCAGACTCTCTGCGAGCCACATCTCCCCGTCCTTCGCTTTTAACCTTTGGCAATAGCTATTATCATCAATCCGGAGCACCCGACCCTACATGACCTATAGGCATAAAGAATATAAGAAATGTATCACAAGATGCTGAAGCCGGGCTAGCCAAGACTGGCGTATTGATGCCTTTTCGTCCAATCCAGCCGTCACATCGTTGGTAGGCCAATCGCTTGAGCACCATTAAATTGTCTTGGTTTTGGTAATCGTGCTTTCGCATCCGCAAGCGTCGACCATTGCTTGTTCCATGTCTGGCATATAAAAGCTCACCTGTTTGGTACAGTCATTCCATCAATTCTTTTGGTGGGTTACTCTACACAGTCCGCGTATCGCATCAAATACACCCGACATGCAGACCTGTGCGCTTAATCGTGTGCACTCCTACAATATGTCAGCCGTCCCGCGATAGGTAGAGGAACCGTTGATCAAATCAAAGATGTGGAATATCCATTCTTTAGCGGCCGTAGGCCTCCTAACTAGCCTAGCTTCAACATGCTGCGCTACCGTTATTCCTTCATCTCAACTCATCACCTTAGGACATCCTGAGGAGAGACATGCCAACTTGTCAACGAACCTATATTCAAACCTCACTGCAGATCCAGACATTCAGACCTCGGGTCAATACCTTCCTGGCATTCTCCCCAGGAATGCCTGTCTCGCACTCATGGTCAAAGCAATGGGTGCACTAGCAAGCCTAGACAGAGACACTCCGTTCAGAGGTACAACCTTCAGACCTACGGATCCCAACCTCCGTGGGGTTCAGATATCCGTCGTCCCTGTCCCACCAGCAGCCCGATTGACTGCCAGCGCCGTGGTTTGTGCGCTATATGATATATCTTACAAAGTAAGGAATTTCACATGATCCGACGAGTAGCATCGTTGGGATAGCTGATAGAGATAAGATGATTACAGCGGACAGACTGCAAACGTCCCTCTGGGACATGATCTTAGATGGCATGCGAATCGCCCTGGTCTCCTTTACAGGGTCAGACAGCACGGATATAGAAGCAGGCAATCAGACTGTGTCCCCTACCACGCTACCTACAATCACGAACTCGGATATCTTGCACATCGCTAATACTGGCGACATGATATTGACTGCCGACGATTTCCAAATCGATTTCTTTGGGACCAGGGCACGAAATGTAATGACGATCCCGGAAGTATGTTCTTCTCTCATCTCATAGGTCGCCGGGTCTATTCCCGTACTTTGCACTATTTGAGGCGCAAAACTTGCCTTTTCCTCAGCTATCCCCCAATTACCTTAGCGATGAAGGCTCCAATACCACAAGGGCCAAGCTAACTATGACCCGCCCACAGACTTTCATACCCATCCTCGCCGCTCTCAAAGCAGTCGCGCCACACCAAGCCTCTGCCCCAGTTCCATCGCCCTTCGCTGCTAGAGGAGCAGACACCGATTCTCATCTCTCAATCAACTTCCTCGTAAGTCTTTTCGAAGCGTATCATGTCACCGAACCCCCACTGATGCCATTTCTCCTAGCCCCGTGCTAGTCCACCCTATGTCACGTATCAAAACATCATCGCGCTGTGTGATGCCATCACAAGGCTTATACTATTGCGGGCAGAACCGTGGAGAGAGATTGGTTTTACTATGAGTAGTGGTACTACCCGTCTTGGCGTGGGATCACTTGCCAAAGGTGGCGGTCCTCGACCAAATACCTTGGTTCATGTGGCGTAGATCCGCGGGATACTGGACGTGGTGCTACAGACGTTCTCAACACCCCAGTTGAATTTGATCGCTGACGCTTGAATGACTAGGATGAATGTATGAGTTTGGTTATAAAGAAATGTGGAGTTTTCCTGATTGAGAATGCACTAGGATGACTTGAAGGTTGCATCACTGTCCTTGAACGTACCACTATTGCAAACCGATATAAGAGTATACTGAAAATCTAACAAATCTCCTATAGGATTTCGTCCAACGAATTATATCTTCACGATCAATACTGTGCTATAAACTTCCATTACAAGGAATACTTTCCTGAGGTCTCTGAATCCACCTCCGCCAGCTTCAAACCGAGAGATAAAGACCGTCAGCCTGCATGGCCTACCTCAAATCTGACATCGAATCTCAATCTAGCTCGGCAAATTTGCATAGACTTCGTGAGGCTCGGTCCGGAAACTGTTTCCTCACTTAGTTATAAGAGCAATATCTCGATGGCACCACCTAACCTCATCTGCGCCAACAGAGATGAGGAATACGTACCGCAGTAACGTATATCTAAAAGACTCAATTGGAACGCCGTGCATATCTCCCACCCTAACAAAAACATCTCCATGTCGAGAATATCCTAATCATTCTCAGCCCCTCCACCTTTCCTCTTTTCGATTGTCTATTCTATAGCAAAACAGTACATACTCGAATAAATACACTCCATAATTCCAAGTCTTATAGGTGCGGACTCTGCTATCCCAGCCAGCGACAGAATAGTCATACAATACCAGATCGCCAAAACAATCGACATGGTGCCCATCGGTCATCTACCCAGCTTCTGAGCCCCTTAGAGCGAAGGTCCTCTTCGCTCATCCAGCATGCGGTAGCTATCGTTAGCCTCAGGAATAAAATATGATTCGCTAAGAGTACCGCCAACGCCTCTAATCCCAATCGAATACCGGCCAGCGACACATATCCTGGCAAAATCCCGAAGTTGGCTTTACCTCCATTTGAGCAATTTCAGCAGAGACCGTCATACTTGACACCCAACATCTAACACGAGTCAATAAAATCGGCTTCACGTTACGCAAGGTCATCCGAATTAGCTCCTCACATCCACTGACTATCGGTTCCCACCCCGTCTACATCAGCCTATCATCTCCCTTCCAAATCACCTCCCTTCCAAGGTACCCTCCATTTTCTCATCCTCCCCCAATACCTTTTCCCTTCATTGACGGCTTTCTCATAGTGCGTTCAAGAGGTTGATCTGATTTGAGCATGACAATATGCGAGAATGTTGCTTGTTGTTGCAAACTGTCAGTGGATATCTATTTTGGAGATGGGTGATAAGGAGGGATGAGGAGGATGGTGAATGTTGTTTACGAGGGTTGGGTATAGGAGATGTCTGAGGATATGTGTTTGAGGGGGATGAAGACGTAGGGTGGCTGGAAGGCTGAAACCAAGTCCGTAGGCCATGAACTTGAATTGCTGCATTAGCAGATAAGAAGCAGCCCACAAGGATCGCTCTCATGTGTATTATCGTACGGAAATAACAAATAAACTCCTGATGAATGACCGTGAAATATATACTATCAAGTTAGAATCGTCCAGCGCCGGCTAATAAACCCCCGAAGGTGAGTAAGAACGCCATCCTACTCCTACCTGTTCCAGTCGCATATATAGCATAGCGTATTGACTCCCTCGATCCATCGCACTATTCCCAATCCTCCTCCTCCTCATCCTTTTTCTCTCCGCTCTTGTTCTCTTTCGGACTCCCAGGCGCCCTGCTAGTCGCGCCACTAACAAGGTCGTAGCTAGCGTCACTACCCGGCTGGGATGTCATGTCTTCAGAGCGGCGCGATTCAGCGGGTTTGAGTGTTGATGCTTCCGGAGTAGCTTCTTCGGGCTTGTGGATCGTTGTCGATGATCCTTGGGAATCTGTGATGTCGGGAGCCTGTTTGGCTGAAGGGGTGGCTGAGCCGGGCTGTTGAGGGGTGGAGGGTTGTTCGTCGTCCGAGTCGTCGTCCCAGCCGATGTTTTCGGTAGGAGACATAGTAGCACCTGTAGGGTATGTTAATTCGAGTGTGTTCCTTGGGCGGTGTGAAGTTCATACCTTTAAGCATCTCCCGTCTTCGCTGCTCCTCGGTCTCGACCACCATCCGCAGGAAATAGTATCGAGTCCAGAAAGCCGGATATTCCACCTTCTCCGGCACAAGCTTCTCCAACGTCCGGCGAAGCTCCTCGTATTTCTCTAGGTCCGCAGCTATAGTGTCCGTCTTCTTCTCGACATCGAAGTTCTCCTTCCACGGCTCATACTCCGCGCTTATAGGGTCTTTCGTGAAGCTCTCAATTGAGGAGTGTATGGCATGTAGCTGTGCGTCGAAGCGTGTAGTATGGATGACTCGCTTGCCATCTTTGTCTTTGCTCTCGAAAAGCACCTTCCGTGACCCATCGGCATTGATCTCTTCGGTAGGTGGGGCGATGGTAACAGCATCGCGTAGGAAGTTGCCGATGTTCGCTCCAAATTTGAAGATGGCTGCATCTGCGGCTTCCTCTGCCTTTTCAAGATCCTTCAGTCGCTTCGTAGCTTCGCTTCGAAAGCGAGAAATAACACCTTCCGAGTCGCGCAGAGCTTCGCTCTTGGAGCGCTCCTTGTTGTCCCCATCCTCCTTGTGCGCCTCACCAGATTCAGCAGCTGTAGGGGTAGCAGGCGGAGATTGGCCTGTAGACATAGACCGTGCTCGATTGACAATGGTTGTCCTCAGATCTGTGAAGCCTTTGAGCGCATCACCGCCGGCGGCTGTGGCTTCCTGGCGAGCCCCTTCGTAGTATGTCTCCCCTTGTTTTTTGACATCGCTGAAGAAACCGCCTAGTTTGGCTCCCCATGGACTTGCGGAGAACGACTTGTATGCTTCCTTGAATTCGGTATTAAGGTTGCTTTCCTTCTGTTTCTCGCTGGCTGCCTTCTTGGCAGCCTCGTCAGGAGAGAGGACCTCCTCTTGGATATGATCGTAGGCCACGTCCATTGTTTGTATGTTGGATCGAGAGGCTGCCTACCAGGTCAACCTATCAGAGCATTGCCCCTCTCCCAAGGACAAATTATTGCACGAAATGCTGCGACAGATAGAGACCTCGATGCAGCAAGAAACAGACGGGATGGTGTCATACAGCAGCGGGCGCTCCCTCGGCTGCTCGGTTGGCGGCTCAGCGGCTGTCGGTCTTGGCACCTCGGACCGACGAATTACTTTACTCTTAAGATATACGCTCATCTGTGCGATTCTACTAATGACATGAGAGGAAGACTCTTTTCTACATGCAGAGTTCTGCGGCATGAGAATCCTTTGGTACGATATCTGCCTACTCACAATCTCACCCACTGAGCATTACGGATCAGGGATTACCACGTTCCGGCGCACCTCCTGAGCTTCCTCGACGGCAGCGTGGTCTGCCCGAGAAGCGTAACGTTCGCAATGTACGGAAAGTCATTGCAGTAGCGTCAGCAAAAGGTGGAGTGGGAAAGTCTACCATAGCCGTCAATCTTGCTCTGGCATTCGCACGGCAAGGGCATCGCAGTGGGGTGCTGGATACCGATATCTTCGGTCCTTCCATACCAACGCTGCTGAATCTCTCTGGGGAGCCGAGATTGTCGTCAAGTACGGAGAGTTGGTTCTGAACTTCTCTACTGGATCCGCTGATACCGAGAGGCAGACAATCAGCTCATTCCGCTCTCAAATTATGGCATCAAATCAATGTCAATGGGCTATTTAGTCGATGAGAAAGCACCTGTCGTATGGCGAGGCCTCATGGTCATGAAAGCGCTACAGCAATTGTTACATGAAGTAGACTGGGGCGGACTTGACATCCTCGTCCTTGATTTACCGCCAGGCACTGGCGACACGCAGCTGACAATCACTCAGCAAATCAAACTAGATGGCGCCGTTGTTGTATCCACACCACAAGATATCGCCCTCAAGGATGCAGTGAAAGGAATATCCATGTTCCAGAAAGTTTCGGTCCCGATTCTTGGCATGGTGCAGAACATGTCTGTATTCATCTGTCCAAATTGCAATCATAGCACACACATCTTTGGTTCTGAAGGAGTATCGCGGACTTGTGCTAGTCAAGGGATTGAGCTTTTGGGAGACCTGCCGCTCGACGCGCGAATATGCGATCAGGCGGACCGTGGAAAGCCGACTGTGGTAGCGGAACCAGAGAGCTCAAGGGGGGAGGCTTTCTTGGGAATCGCGCAAAAGATTGCAGCACGAATAGAGCTGTGAAGCTGCGCAGCGTGAGCGAATGAATATATGAGCATCTCATCTATTCCGTCGAACGGAAGGCTTCAATTGTATGAGCGTTGAAGACCTTACATCCGTAGCGCCACCAGTCGACTATGATATTCCCAAGGCGCGCTTTCCATTGTGTCCTGCAGCGACGCAAGGAAGCTTCGAATCTGTCAAATGCTGCTCATAGACTGAAAATTATGCTTCACGAGACGTTGTCTATCGCAGTATGTATTCTCGTCTCCACCTTCTATGGCTCGCACCAGCTTTGTTCGGGATGTGCTCAGCAGCAACCATTACACCACTGATACTTCCCAGCGCTTCCCATTCAATTGGGCTCAACGACTCACAGACCCTATGTGCCTCACAACCCGTGGCCCCGAGCTTCGAAATCGAGGGTTCACACATTGGACTTCCTCTCCTCGAATATCATGCCATATGCACTACATCTTTGCCATGAGAAGCCTAGCGCTGGAGGACTTCACCGGCAACATGGATCAATTCTAGAGCAGAATGTACAGCTATCCTGAAGTCCAAATCATGATGCTCCCCGCGCAAGAAGGTCGCACCATCGAACGGAGATTTGCCGTCTGGGGCCTTTTCACTGCTACAGAGAGAATGATGTATAATCAAGGTTTTGTAGAGATACGCTTTACCCTCATTTGGGAACAGAATACGGTGGCGTACGCCGACGCGAACACAAATACCTGTGCCAACTGTACACGGAGACCGCATCCTCCGCGACGCCAACAGCATGCCGATTCCCCACGCAAACGACAACTGTACCGAAAGCATCACCAACCTCAACGATGGCCACTGGAAAGTTGAACTCGATATGAGACCCTGCCCGATCCCAGCGGCCGACTTTTCGTCAGAGCACTAGGTGCCATGACCTTTCTTGCCCGCTTCACAGCCTCGGACACCGTGACCGGGCACATTTTCGGCCTTTCCGCGATTGTTTACACGTTCGGATGGATACCGATAGCGTCTACGGAGCCGCCAGCCGCGGGCAAACACTCTCTCCGATATAAGTACATCATCAAGGCGTTGGCGGATCTTCCTCGCGTTTTATTACGAGGAGAACAAGGGTTTCGCGAAGTGGGGTTGGACTTTTTGTTCGATAGGATGTTGATTGGGAAGGCGGCCTTGGTAAGGAGGTCTTCGAGGCAGGCGGGATTATGAGGATGTCTACGTATCTAGTGTGACATTCATAGTCCGTGGCCGTCTCCGTCTTGGGTTGTTCACGGTCAACAGCCAAATAACAAGGTGTAAAAGCGAGACGACCGGACGAAACAAAGCAGCTTTCCACAGAATCTGTTCACCTCGGCCCGATTATGTCGCTCAGCAATCAAATACGGCGTCGTGATGCCTTTTCCCAATAGGAATTCCCCTTTATGCGCTTCAAACCCCAACTGCATACGATCTCGTCCTTCCGTCTCGCCATGTAGCATTACTACATCGGGCTTGCAGGCTTCCAGAACAGTCGAGGACTTCACCGAGCACTATTGAGAAGTTCCGTGAGACGCGTGTACAATAGGGCCAGCTGAATTGTTCCGTATTTTGGACCAGAACCAGTTGGATCGATTTTCCGGAGCAGATTACGGAATCAAAAGTTGATTCAGGTGGCAGATCGGTGTTCCTAAGGACAAGACAGTCTGAAACCCCCTAATATTGTACTTTTAGAGGACTCCGTGAAACGCGCGTATAGTGGCATTTTCGAAACGCGGCCCGCGGTTCTATTTCAGTACTGACGCCGTCGCCACGGATGTCTAACGGGCAGAATATACACGTGCTTAATTCGTAATGCAGCTATCCAGTCTTGTCAGGCTATACATTCCCATTTCAATGTCCATGGAGCCATGGAGCCATGGTGGGGACAATGAGCCACCACACAGTTGCGCTTGTCGCTTGTCCCGTGATTTGGAATCTGGCTTCCTCTGTTCTTCGACAACCGTACAAAATTCGAGGCGCAGCATAGTCCTTCATGTTCTTGGATTCTGATCACAGTTTCACTGATTCAATGCAAACAGGCGCAGCAGAGGTCGTGATGTATAAGTAGGTCTGTCGTTGTGCTTCTGCCTTGACTTATATCTCATTCAAAAACGTATCGAACTTCCAATCTACCAATCCGTACCATCGTTCTCAAGAAGGAATTCCTCTCATTATTCACAATCGCAGTCATGTTCAGCTCTCAGAATTATCTCAGCCTTTTAGCCCTACTCCAATGCTCCATCTTCGGCCTCGCGTCGCCGGTCCTAAAAGAAAGAACCAACCATAACCCACAACAGCAGAAATGCTCGAACGCGCCCGCAATCATTGCAGGAAAGTGAGTCCTATCCCCACCACAAACCAATCCCACGCCCAACTAATCCGCTCTCCCCCTCAAGCATGGTCAAACCCTCCGACACCATCCCCCCCCCCCTGGCCGTAGCAGCCCGCGCGCTCGGCCTCGAATTCCTCTTCTGCGTCCCCAACACCCAAACCTACCTCTTCTTCGACCTCCCCGCAAACTGGGACACCCACAACGCACAGCCCCTCCACCCCCAACAAAATTACGCCCACGCCCTCGCCGCCGGCATCGCCACCATAAACAACACCATCGCCACCGCCGGCGACAAGGTGATACCGAACGGCAGCCAGACCTTACCGGACACCGAGTTCATCCGCATCTACGCCGAAGACGCCGGCGGCCAACACCTGACCTGGGGCGTCTTCGGGGCCGCGCTGGTGGGTCTGAATGCGTGGATGGAGGCGTTGAAAGGGTATCAAGATGCTACCTATCAGATCAATGATGGCGCGAACCTTGTCGGGCAGGGGTATATTGGGACGGTGGTTGCGGACGGTAGTTGTGTTTTCCACGCGGCGTTTACGTCGGATACACCGTGTGTGGCGTACGACAAGCAGGGTTTAGTGTACAGTTACTGATGGTCTTAGCATGCTTGGCATGGAAAATCTGTACTCCGTAGCCCCAACTTTCTTACTCCCTTAGCAACCCCAAATAGCATGACAAACCCAGAAAATATCAAACATGAACAAGCCTTCCCACCCCTCTCCTAACACCACTGATGAGTAGAGAGGTTCCTTAGCTCTAGAAGTAAAGTATAACCTATATCAAAGCCAAACTAACACCAGTTCCACACGGCGGTCTCTCCTAAGCTGTATCCTAATCATACTCCCCTACTAAAACCAAAAATAGATACTAACCCCTTAATAATATATACCCCTAATTATATCCTATAAATCCCTAATAAATCTAAAATAAAGCTAGAAATCATCTTATATATATAATCCTTACTATTCTAATCCCCCCTACTATCACCACCCCTACTATCACCGCCCCTACTATCGCCCCTGTAGCCGCCCCTACTATCACCGCCCCTGCTGTAGCCGCTGTAGCCCCTGTAGCCGTTATAGCCGTTGTAATCTTACTATAACCTTATATTCGGTGATGTAGCTAGCGCTAACTATCAAACCATTAAAACCATTAAAACTATCAAAACTATCAAAATTATCATAACCATTAAAACCATCAATACCATCAAAACCATCTAAACTATCAAAACCATCAAAACCGTCAAAACCATCTAAACCATCGAAACTATTCGTACCATCAATACTATCTAAGAGTATAAGAGTATAAGAGTATAAGGCAGCTATCCGCGCATCAGAGTTACATAGCCTGGTGAGGATGAGAATGTCACTGGTGTTTGGGTTGGGTGTGAGATCAGACACAGGGACATTCCCGTCTTACGTTGGCACTCGCTCGCGCCTTGGCAAGGACCCCTGAGATGGGTGGTAAAGTTGTCAGGAGCATGGGGGGATACACTAGCTAGCTTTAACTCGAAATCAAGGCCTTGGTGGAGCGGATAGGAGTGCTAGCAGGTGAATTGAGGTCATGGGATGTGTTTCGGGGGTGGCAAGGTATTGTGATCCCTTGACGTGCGCTTGTTAAGCTCATATATATATCATCACCGCTTCCTGCCCTTCTGACCGACATTGACGGCCTTCTCTCCCCCTCTTTCACCGCCAGTACGACTCGTACCAGCACCACCCGTGCTCTGGCTCGCCTCCCCACCACCACCACCGCCGCTCTTTCCCCTTCCCCTGCCTCTAGACCCACCTCTTGCCTTGCCTCTCATGCCTTTCCCACCTCTAGGAGCCGGCTTCGCAGCAGCAGCCACTTCATCCACAGCCTTCACCTTCCTACTCTCCTCGTCCCACCATTCCTGAAAGGCTTGCTCTTCCTGAATCTCCTGCAGACTTCGTTTCGCAGCCGCTTCCTTGATGATTTCCTTTTCTGTCTGCTGTTGCGAGAGGATGTCCGCCATTGAGAGCTGAAGTGTCGGCTCCACTGGTGGCGCTATGTGACGGATTGACTGAATTGGTGTTTGGCTAGAGGATGAGCGTGATGGTGGAAGCGGTGCTTGGCTTGTGAGGTGTGAAGTATCAGGGGTCGAGATGCTACGCTTTGGGGTGGGTAGTGGAGATTGCGCGGGACCGGTGACAGCTCTTCGGGCGGGCGCAGCTTTACCGGAGATGGTCTGTCGGAGGGTCATGGGTGAAGGTGTTCGAGCCATACTGCCCACCTGTGGCGGCGATTCGCTAGACGCACATCCTATGACATCTTTAAGAGAGATTCTAGGGCCTTTGGAGGCTACCTGCCATGGCGATGCTGGCTGTTGCCTCTGCGTCTGTTCGTCTGCTGCAGGACTAGATGCGGGTACATGCTTGGGCAAAAGTGCTCGTTGCTGCTGTTGCTGTTTCCGCTCGCGTTGGGATAATCTTGCTGGAAGCCCAGCGGATGAAGCTTCACCTTCCTTACCGCGCAAGGAAAAGGCAGCTGATATGTTCGAGACTCGCTTCGAAGAATCTTGCGCCATAATGTCCTTCATTTCGAGCTTTGACGTGGGCAATGCAGGAGGCCCCCAGGGCTTCTTGCTATTCAAAGGTAAAGGAGAGCCGGCAGAACCACCTACGGTATTCTGATAGGACAATGGAGTCGTCGACACTGCTATTAAATGATCGTCTTTGGCGAAGACAGTCTCCTCGTCATCTGGCGCCTCAGCCTCTGTTGGCAAGCTCGATGGGGGCAGTGTGTCGTTAGCTCTCGAAGCCGAACGTTGGTGTTGATCCAAACTACTCTTCACACGATTCTCAGTATCCGAATCGCTCTCCTCATCCATGTCAAACATGAGATCCGCGGCAGAGCTTTTTGGCTTCAAGGACGGGCTCTTCGATTGACTGTTGCCTTCTTTAGAAGATCTCGGCCTGAGCTTCTGTGAAGACGTAGATTGGTCGAAGTCCTCGAGAAAGGCGGCTTTGGCCTTCGAACCGCCTACAAATTTCGCCTGCGGCTCATGAAGCCTGGTTTGTAAAGAGACGGAATCAACTTTGATACCCTTGCCTCTTTCGATGCGATCAGCCAGCCAAGGATAGGTTTCGAGTAACTCCACTTCGGCTCTACCACTCTTCGAGGTGGGTAAACACGCGAGCTGGTTCTGGCGCACTACTTCGTCCAGCTCCAGCATCAGGTCTCCATCGAGTTCACCTAGGAGGCTAAGTAGAATTAGCGACGTCTGCATCACAGATTTATGTTCAAGCTTACCGATCTTCAAGCATCCCTTCGAGGTTGAGGCAGATATACTCAAGAGCAGCATCCTTGAATTGTGTGACCGAACAAGGCGCGACAGCATTGAGTAATTGGCAAACATTGCGCGTATTGACTGGAAGATTTAGTGAATTATTCATCTGAAATGCAACAAGAGATTACCGAATTTTCCAAGGAGCTTCTGACAGCACTGTGCCAGTCGGTCCAGCATCAGCTCATTGGCTACCGACATGACCTCAAGGACAAGATCCAGGAATGCATCCAGGTCAGAGGTTATCACATCATCAAACATGTCTTCGTCGGCATCGGCGTAGATGTGTCGCAAGACAAATTGGAAGATTTCAGGGTCCACATGCTTCAAGTCCACACTGATAGCTTCCTGCTGCTCTTGCATATCGTCTCGTCGTGAAGATAGCCAGAGACCAGCTGAACGGCCTTCGAAAAGACCTTCGAAGAACGGGCATCGTTGAATCATCAAGGCGCTATGGACTTTCGCACTTTCGCCATCAAGCTCTACGTCCACGTCACCATCATCGAAGAAGCCGGATTGTTGTATTGCAGCCTCGAGGTCTCTATCCAAATTCTTAGGCGGCTCTTGCATGACTCTGACAGCCTGTTCGAGTTTGTGCATGTCTAGATGAGAAGCAACTTTCATCAATTCTGTCCTGATTTGCCGATATCTAGAAGCTAGCGCCGGAGCATGTCTAGTATGATGCCATACATCGACTACCGAGTCTGTATAGATGTACAGCGCGACATTCAGGACAGTGATGAGATCGACCCCTTGAAAGAGGAGCAAGATTTTCCCTTCACCGTCATACTCAATTGTCATGACCTCAGGTATAGCAAAGAAATACTCTCGAGAGAACGTCAGGAGCGCCTGCCTCATGACCGGGCTACGTGCTCTAAAGAGAAATGCATGGATGGGTATGCGAACCTCCGACAGTGTAGTACCAATCCGTATGTTGTAGCTGCACTGCTTGGCACCGTCTTGGTCTGCGAGAAACTCAGAGACTTGCTCCTCGAGATTGGTGGAAGTCAAGACAGCTCTGCGGATGGCGGCGACATCGTTGTTCATATTTGACGCCCAGAATCGTAGCGCTGGATTCTCGGTATCGGAGTCCTCATCTGCAAACCCATAAAGTGGGAGCAGCGGATATATATCCGTCCACAATGAGCTACTCTCGACCTCCAATTGGGCCTTGAGCACGTCAAAGTCCCGACGGACTGCGGCATAAGTACCAAAGGTGCTGCTTCTGACCGCAGTGATCTTCGTCAAACCAGGTACTCGAGAGAACTTGTAGTCTTTTGCTTTGTATTCAGACAAGCCCGCCGCACGTGCATCTTTGATTTTTGCGCGCTTTACTCTTCGCCATACAGACCCTGAATCAGTGCAAATGATGATAGATCCATCCTGGCTTACGTCAACATCTCTAACCCCCATGTGGCCTTTCTTCAGTGACCAGACACGTTGTGGGGTTGACAAGGCCCCACGGATTTTCGATGGGTTTGTAGTAGAGGTAGAAGCGATGGACGGCTCAGCTTTCTGGCTGACCTGAACAGTAAACACATCTCCCATGCTCGACATCGCACATATCGTATCACCGCCAGACGTGATCTTGCATATGTCGTTCTTGGTGTTTGAATTTCTAGCGCCCCAGATGCTCTTCAAGAAGTAATTCGAGAATCCTTCCAAGGGGAAAGACATCTTTGTATAGCCGTAATTAGAGAAGACCCACACATCGTGGTTCTCGAGTAGACATATCGTCGCTTTGTCGATGGCCGAGACCGAAGTAATAGAGGATGAAAATAGTGACGCAGCAACCTTTCGTGGGGTATTCTGCACAGCGAGGGAGCGGGCGTCTGAGTCCACCAGTCCAAGTTGGCCTTCATTCTTCCCAAAAGTATACAAACAGCTAGCAGTGTTGACTACGCTGTGAATGCGAGAAGCAGCAGCGCCGACCACCATTTCGCGCTTGAGGGGGCCATATACCTGTCGCGGTAGTAGTTGAAGAGGCTCCTCGTCCTTGACGCCTGAGCTGTTAGGCGCATATCCAAGCTGACCAAAGACATTGGTGCCCCATGTGTATGTCTCTCCCTCACTGGAGATGGCAATTGTGTGATTCTGGCCAAGTCCAATGTGAACCACTTTCTTGCCCATCAGCCCTCCGCCGTTGATGTTCATAAAACTAAATCGAGTCGTCTCATCTCCGGTTCCAAGCCTACCTCCAGATCCAAACCCGCAAACATACAGATTTGCTTCAGGATCAGTGGTCAGCACAGCAGAGTGCAGCTTCGATAATTGGACATCCTGAATGATGATAGGCCGATACTGGACGCAAGCAGGCAATTCATCTGTGCCTAGAGGAAACCCGGGGCTATTCTGCAACCAAGGTTTGTTGGCTTGTTGAGTTTGAGCTCGATGCTCGTTGAGAAAACGTCTCAGAAGATGATCTGGACGCTTCAAGTAAATCCTCTCGGGGAATTGACGGTCATCCTCGTCCCCAAAACCCAAAGTGAAGTTTTTGTTGCTGCCAAAAGCAAAGATCTCATCTCCGTCTACCCGTACGGCTGGCGCAACCACTCTTGTTGGACCGCCGTCTTCGTTGGCGTCACCTGTGACGCCCTGCGCCATCTCGTTATCCTCATCATCCTGATTGCCATCCAGCAATGGTAATCCTAGATCTTGTCGGATGTTCCTACTCGTGATTGATGCTCCGTATACATCAAAGGGGCTGTTGCCCTCTCGATCCTTGATCTTGATAAGCCCACCCGCACCATGTGATGCGCCAATGTTTGAGTGCTCAATTGCATCTTGATTATCTCTATGCATCAACACTCGCGCGATCGTAATGTTACCGAAGTACAAAGCGCGATGCAGCGCCGTCCATCCGCTCTCATCGTCTTGTAGGTAGAGGTCCAAAAGCGGCAGCTGTAGCAAAGCAATTGCGAAATCGGATGCGTTCTCATTTGTCGAAGAAGCTATATGATGTAGCAAGGTGACGCCATGCGCGTCTCTCCAGTTAATGTCCGCTCTGCTCAATGTCACGTTCTCCAACGACTTCGGTGTCAGATGGTGCAACGGCGATTTTGCAGTATTCCCCCCTGGCTGTCGAGGACTCTTGCTTGTCAAGGTCGGCGAAGTGGCCAGTATTGCGCCTGGGCTACTGCCGAACCCTCCAATCGCCCCCTTTCCACCAGCTCTCGTGCTCTGCGCGGAGGCATTGTAGGTGGCTCGAGCCAGCAGTTGTCGGAATTTATCGACGTCATCTTCGAAGTAGTATCTCCAAAGTAGGGTACTCATATGCCGCTGGGGGAGCGATAGAAGGATTCTTCCAGTCGCTCCAAGGAACGCACCTCGCTGTAACCTCGAGGGTCACGGCTTAGTTAAAGGCGCTGCTGGAGGAGGGAAAGGTTGTGGGGATTTCACAAAATGGGGAATGAGGAGACGAGTGTTTCGTTGGGTGTTCCCAGGCAGGCGTTGATGATTGTGACAATGGATTTCTTGATTTATAAAGCAGAAGCTGAGCTGTTAGTCTATGTTCAATGGGTCAGCTCAGGTAGAGAGCGAAGCGAGTGTAGACAAAGACCTATATTGGGGGGAATGATGGAGGGAATGGATGGCAGTAGGATGTGTGAATGACTCGCATTATCTGACGCCATGGTTGACCTCGGCCCTTGCCGCTCTCGGCCAATCAGCGGCCAGAATCCGGACATGACTTGCATCTGGCCTCTCTATGGCCCCTTTTTACCTGTGCATTGTGCAAGTCTTGTGCTACACTTTGGTTATGTATGATTTGCCCTACACCAAGATGCGCTTGATCGGTTTGGAAACATTCTTATGATACGTATTCTTCTTTTCCCTCCATCACCCATAAAGCAATCTGTCCGTCGACGCCCTTGCGCCCAGTTGCCCTCAAATCCAATCTATCTAGCCCCTCGCCTCGCTGAAATGCTGGACGAGCAGAGATGTGTATGTATAATGTCAAACGTAGAAGTCAAAAACGTAATTGGGGAGACTTTTAGTATCCTCCATGATAAACAGAAGCAATCAGTGCCCACCACAAACGCCGGGCTAAGTGCTCATCATGCGTGCTGTGTTCCGCTGGAGGTTATGAGCCACCTCTTCGACTTCCCCTCCTCGAAGAAGCCCCAGAGTCCCCACCAGATCGTTCATAGCTCCCTTTAGAACCTCGCGCCTCTTCCAAACTCCTCCGTGACTGTTGAGTAGCGTCAGAGTCACTCATTGCAAAGAGCAGAGGCTCCTCCTCCTCGAAGGTGTTGGGAGGTCGGGTAAAGCTGAGCCGCCCACCGCGGTGATCAGAGCTACCACCGCTACCACTTCCTCGCTCTACGAGACTAGACGTTGAGCCGTGCGGTGGCGTGCTGCCCCGTCCGCTACCCCGGCCGATCCGAGGTCGGTAGACTCCACGCGCCGGCATCGGGGCTGCTGCTTCACGGCGCTCGAACGATGACGACCGGTCATGACCCATCGATGCTTGGCTCCGATTGCTAGGATTGAACATGCTATCAAATGTCGGCTCTCGATCCTCGACGCTTGGAACGGCTACAGCAGACTCATCATGCCTGTCTGTATCTTGCATGCCAGCCAGGGCGCTCAGGCTTAACAAGGCCCGATCATCATCAACGCCTAGACTCGCACTGCGTATGCCGAAGGGAAAGATTTCATCTTCATCGTATTGCGCTCTCGGCTGCTGAGCAGCCGAGCTCGACCGTCTGTAACTGGAATGGGTTCGGCGCGGAGAGTTGGGAATGTCAATTGCGCCAGTGCTTGGATCTGGATGGCTTCTAGAATCTAGAGCATGATCCGTTCCCACAAATCGTGATGGTCGGTCATCGCTTCGAATAGGTACTCCAGGGGCGTAGTCAGAGTACTCGATGGTACTATTAGCGCTGAGTCTCGAGGGTATCGTAGGCGTGTGCGGCGTATGAGGTGAGACTGGCTTCCCAGGTGATGATGACGTAGACTGAGAGGTACCAGCTATCATTGCCGGAACACTCGAAAGCTGTCGACTTGAAGTACTTGACGAGCGATGAACATGTAGCGACGAGTGCATCGAATTCGATAGAGCATCGTTGGAATCCTTCATCCGTTGAAATTTGCTCAGCGCAGCACTTGTCCTTTTAGTCGAAGCTTCCGATGCAGCTTGATTGCTTGGATCTCTAAAGCTTTTCAGGTCTTTCTTCTGGTCCAGCATTTTCAGAAAGTCGGAGATGTTGTCATCGTCCGTTTGGATGGAGCCAGAGCTTGCTCCTCCAGCTTCTGCGAGAACGCCAGACCCCGGCTGAGCATTGGACGACGTGATGCTGGCTTTGCCGCTACTACCATCATCTTCCGTCCGACTGCTGCCACCTGTGGAGAGTTTCGACTTTCGATGCCCAAAGCTACTACTATATCTTGTGGGTGGTCCAGGCTTGGGCGAGCTCGATATTGATGATGGATTGCCCTGCTCTGCAGCGCTCGGCGAGCCCCGTGAAACCGAGCCGTACGGACTCAGATTCGTAGGAGCTCGCGCTTCTGCTAAGGCTGCTAGTGGTGAGGATTTTCCCAGCGATCCTCGAGGACCTGAAGTCTGCATATACTCGGCTTGTGAGGGTGATGCAGACAAGGATGGACTCTTGAAAGGCTGGAAGGATACCGAGGGTCTTCTGCCAACGCCATGGCCTCCATCAGCGGAGCGAAGAGACGATCTTGACCCTTGTGCAGACCGAGTATTAGGCGGTGCTTTTTTGGACATCGTGTCCTCTGGGGACTCTGACCCCCCAACTCGTGCAGCACGGAGAGCTGATAACGGGCTTGTTCCTGCCGGCGGACCCATTTGATGAAAGGTAGACATACTGCCATAGGCTTGTCCTTGGTCAGGACGTACGACGTCATCTCTTGTAGTCTGTGGTAACGACCCAACTTCTCTCGTCCTGCGGCCAGTAGTGTGTCTGTGCTCAAGCGAAGGCTTGAAGTAATCTTCATCCATACCCATGAATCTGGAGCTGAGGAAGGCTTCCGAGTCATCGATGCGAAAATCGCACTGCGAACGGTAAGCGACATAAACAGAAAGCGCTCCAGCAGGTGAATCTATTGGGTCAAATGTAAACTTTTCGAGAACATCGTCATGGCTATCGAACAGTGGAGTCGATAGACTGTCATGCTTGGTGACCTGCACTGGTTGAGGGCCTTCCAATATACGGTATTTCAACTTTGGCGACTTCGTTGGCGATCTATCCTTGAATAACTTCTTACCAAATCTCCAAGCCGGAAGAAGTCGTGCACAAGCGTAGAGCGACCGGAAAAGGACCACGCTGTTCTTGTAAGTGCGCGGTAGGATAGTTCCAAGGTCTTGTGGTAGTTCACCAGGCGACTCGCCAAGCCGTACTACCCATCGCTCAAGTATGACCTCGGGCCGCGACGACGGGCTGTTACCACCGGTTGAAGCCGATGGAGACTTGTTCAATGCCTCTTCGACGTCCCATCGTTTTCCTTGCTCGTCAATAATCACCAGACTTTGATTGTTCGTGAGATCTTCAGCATCGATAAATGTCTC
>JAABUL010002955.1_pt1 | contig 26623 bp, 12 predicted proteins | sample 5559151 | NCBI WGS metagenome assembly JAABUL01 (sample SAMN10711876, study PRJNA513368) | rock metagenome | isolation source: Antarctica rocks | place: Antarctica: Victoria Land, Pudding Butte sud | reverse complement strand
CGCTACGTGCGCGGCGTGGCCGAGGGGCGCCTGCGTGGCTGCTTCGCCTTGACTGAGCCGGAGGCTGGCTCCGACTCGGCGCGGATCGCCACGACGGCCGTACGCGAAGGCGACGAGTATGTTCTCAGCGGCGTCAAAATGTGGGCGGGACAGGCCACCGTGGCCGACTTCGCCATGGTCGTGGCCAAGACGACGCCCGAGGCTGGCGCGCGCGGTGTCAGCGCCTTCCTGGTTGATCTGCCCAACCCCGGCTTCCGCATCGTGCGCGAGTTGCCCAAAATGGGCGTGCTTGGCGTCCCGGTCATCGAGATTGACCTGCGCGATTGCCGCGTGCCCGCCGCGGCCTTGCTAGGAGAGGAGAACGGCGGCTTCAAGATGGTGATGCGCCACCTCAACGTGGTGCGCCCGCTCGTCGCCGCGCGCGGCGTGGGGTTGGCGGCGGGGGCCACGAGCTACGCGCTGGCCTACGCCCAGCAGCGCCGCACGTTCGGGCAGCCGCTCATCGACCACGAGGTCATCCTGTTCAAGCTAGCCGAGTTGGCGATGCAGGTCGAGGCGGCGCGCCTCTTGACCTATCGCGCGGCATGGCTGGTCGACCAGGGCGGGAGCGACCGCGACATCGCGCACCACTTGTCCATCGCCAAGGCTATGGCGAGCGAGGTGGCCGTGCGCGCGGCCGAGGAGGCGGTGCAGATCCTGGGCGGCTATGGCTATCTTAAGGACTACGTGACGGAGCGCTATTACCGCGACGCCAAGCAACTGACCATCGTGGAAGGCACCAGCGAGATCCACCGCCTGATCATCGGCCGGGCTATGAACGACGGCCTGCTCGATTGGGGCTATGACGTGGAAGCGACCGGCGGCCTGCCCAACGACGCGGCGGATCGGGCGCGTCGCCAGGCGCTACGCGAGGCGCATCCGCGTGAGGAGCAATTGATGGTCGGCGCTGATTAGTATGCCGGTCGCTGTATCTACGGGGAGCGCCGGCGTCGGTAGATACCTATTCCTGCTCATCTGTCACCTTCCTGCTCACCTGTCACCCGTTCCAGGTAGTGCGGGTTAGACACCCGCAGCTTCTCTGCGACGGCCCAGCGCGTGTAGGCGAGGATATCTTGCCGCGCGGGACCCGCGTCGGCCTCGCCGTCCCGGATGCGCTCGCATAAGGTCCGCTCGCGCCGGTCGATGTCGGCGCGCAGCAGATCGAGGGTTTCGGGGCATGCGACGAGGGAGTGATCGAGGGTAACGAGGCGCTCCCACTGCGCGCGTAGCCGCCCTTCTTCACCGTCGAGTTCGCGCGCGACGACATCGAGGACGTTGGCGGCGATGAGTGTACGGAATCTTTGGCGATGGTCGCCGAGCGCGGGCGCGAGTTCTTGCCGCAGGAAGTCGCGCACGGCCAGGATCAACTCCGGCGCGGTCGGTTTATCTTGCATAGGAGGTTCCCTCCCTGTCATACCCCTCGATTAGGTTGAGCGTCTCGAGCTCCATCTCGGCGGCGACGCGGCCGAGTGAGGCCAACTCTATACTTGGTTCCAGGCCCGAGAGGTGGCGACGGGCCTGCCCTAACGCGCCGAGCGCCCAGCGCACGTTGCCCAGCACTTCCCAATAATAGACGCGCGCGGGGTCGACGCGGCGCCCGCTGGCCTGTGTGTACGCGGCGTAGAACGGCGCGCGCTCACCGATGCCGCCGACCGGTAGGTCATCACGCCCGAAGCGCCAGGCGCGCACGCACATCCAAGCTAGATCGGCATGCGGGTCACCCAGGTGCGCGTTCTCCCAATCGAGTACGCCGCGCAGGCCCTCCGATCCGACCACGACGTTGCCGATGCGGAAGTCGCCGTGCACGAGTACGAGGCCGTCCGGGTTGTTGGGTCCGGGGTCGTGGGCGCGCAGCCAGCGCAGGCCGAACTCCAGCGCGGGGTGGGGCTCGTCGATTTTGCGCAGATCGGCCTCCATGCGATCGAGCGCTGCGGTGGCCGCCGACTGCCCAGCTTTTGGCGCACGCAAGGCATCAAACCCATGCGCTCTAGCAGTCCCCGCGATGTTGTGAATCGTTGCCAGGGCTTCGGCCAGTTGTCCCGGCAGCAGGGCGCGCGCCGCGGCCAACGCCGGGTCGCGCACGATGCGCCGCCCGATGGTCTCGCCGGTGAGTCGCTGCATTAAGAACGCGGCGCGCCCTCCCGCTGCCGCACTGCCGGCCGGGATAAACCAGTAGGGGCGAGGCGTGCGCACACCGGCGATGTGTACGAGCGTGAGGACATCGAATTCTTGCGCGCGCGTCAAGACCGAACTGCTGAGGGCGCCGCCCATGTCGCGGCGCAGCACGAGCGCGTGGCGCCCCTGTTCGGGGGCGCCCGCGATGTCCGCGTCGAGCGCCCACGCCTCCTGAGAAGCGCCACCCGCGAGCAGCTTGAGCCCGTCCACGCGCGCTGGCGAGCCGGCTGCGTGGGCGATGAACCGTTCGAGTCCGATCCGCAGTGTCTCCACGCGGCTACTTGCTTGGTCTAGCATGTACGACCACTCCTTTGTGCCCGACAGTGTTAGGGTAGTTGGTAGTATACGCTATGGGCGCGGTGCCACGTCGCCATGTGTGTATGCCGGTCAGGGTCTGTGAAAAGTCGGCGGGTCCCACTGGGAGCGCGGACATCTCGTCCGCCCCGCCATTCGCGGGCGTGGGCCAGCCATCCCCGCAGGGCCGGCGCGTCGCCGCCCGTCCGGCGCGTATCCCGGCGCACACCGAGGCGGACGAGACGTCCGCGCTCCCAGGACTTTTCACAGACCCTGGTATACCGGTCACGGCGATGTCGTGTAGCATTAACGTAGGATGATCGCGGAGTGAGGTAGCGAGGTAGAGAATAGATGACGATAACCGGCCAGTCCAACGCGCCGACAGGCGAGACGGAGGACATCAGCGACCCTTTCCTGAGCCCCAAGAACGGCGGCACGGAAATCCTGCTGATCCGCCACGCCGACGCTTTACCCGATGCCGCCGAAGTCGTGCTCGACGGCGCCTACAACAGCCAGGCCCTGAGTGAGCTTGGCCGCCGGCAGGCGCGGGCGCTGGCCGAACGATTGCGCACAACGACACTCGCGGCGATCTACAGCAGCCCGATCCCGCGCGCCCGTCAGACGGCGTCTCCGACGGCTGAGGCGCTTGGCCTGGACGTGCGCATCGACGACGGGCTGCGCGAGGTCGAGGTCGGGCACATCGGGCCCGACCTGCCGCTGGGCGCCTCGGGCGAGGACATCGCGCGGGCGCTGCGGCGCCGGCTCAACGAGATCGCGGCGGTCGCTCTTACGACGGGCATGTGGAGCAGTATCCCCGGCAGTGAGGGCTCCAGCGACCTGCGCGCCCGCGCGACGGACGTCGTCAACCGGCTGGCGGCTGGCTATCCGGGACAACGTGTGGCCATGGTCAGCCACGGCGGCACGATCAATGCCTACATCGCGGCTATGCTGGATGTCGAGCGCGACTATTTCTTTCCATGCGCCAACACCTCGATCTCCGTGGTGCGCGTTAAGGGCGAGCGGCGGCTGCTATTAGGGCTGAATGACGTGGCGCATTTGCAGAAATCGGGGCTAATGTAAGCCTGCGACTGCCCTCCCCGCTCCGCGTGGGCCCGGATGGCAAAATACTGACACTGCGGTGTCAGGGCCGCCCGACCGCAGTCGGCGTTGGTGTGCCATCGGGGCCCCCACCGCAGTGGGGAGGCAGTCGCAGGCTTGTACGGGGAGAGTCATATGAGCATACAGGATCTATTCAGGCTAGACGGTAAGGTCGCGCTCGTCACTGGCGGCGGCCGCGGCATCGGCAAGACGATCGCCGAAGCGTACCTGGAGTCAGGCGCGACGGTGGCGATCACGGGGCGGCGCGCCGAGTTTCTCGACGCGGCCGCCGCTGAGTTCAAAGAGAACGGCTACGAGGTCCTCTCTATTGTCTCGGACGTCTCGCAACCGGAGGGCGTCGCGGAGACGGTGCGCCGGGTGATCGACGCCTACGGCGCCATCGACATCCTGGTCAACAACGCGGGGCAGACGTGGGGACAGGCCAGCCACGAGATGCCCCTGGAGCGGTGGCAGCAGGTCATCAACGTCAATTTGACCGGCGCTTTCCTGATGTCGCAGGCGGTGGGCCGCCATATGATGGAGCGTGGACAGGGTGGGCGCATCGTCAACATTGCCTCGGTCGCGGGCTTGACGGCGGGCGATCCCGAGGCCACCAAGACGATCGCCTACAACGCCAGCAAGGCGGGCGTCATTTCAGTCACCAAGACGCTGGCAGTAGAGTGGGGCCGCTACGGTATCATCGTCAACGCCATCGCGCCCGGCTGGTTCCCTACGCGCATGGCCTCGGCCACGATCAACGCCAACCGCGCGCGCTTCGAGGAGCGCGCCGCGCTCGGCCGGCTGGGCGACCTCGACGAACTCAAGGGCGTCGCCGTCTTCCTGGCCGCGCCAGCCTCCAGCTACATCACCGGCCAGACTATCGTCGTCGACGGCGGCACGCTCCTCTAAATAGGCTTCGGCGAGTTCGCGCCGTAGACCGGTGGCGCTCCTTTTCGCGTTGCACAGGGTATAGTGGAAGCGGCCTCCATGCCCAAAATGGGGGGGTGAATAATTGGTTAGCGCGGGTAGATAATCAGCTGCGTGCAGCGGAACAGCGCGACGGTGCGGCCGCTATCCTCGTCGGTTACCACGGCGTCCCATACCTGCGTCGTACGGCCGCCGTGCGCCATGGTGGCCGCGCAGGTGATAGCGCCCTCGCGCGCCGTGCCCAGGAAATTGCTCTTGAGTTCGATCGTGGTGAAGTTTTGTCCGCCCTCTGGCAGGGTGGCGACGCAGCCGTAGCCACACGCTGTGTCGGCCAGCGCAATGACACTGGCCGCGTGCAGGTAGCCGTTGGGGGCCAGCAACTCATGGCGCAACGGCAACCGCGCCGTGACTCGGCCCGGCGCGACGTCCATGATCTCTAGCCCGAGCAGGCCCGGCAGGAACCCCTCGCCGCGCTCGTTCAGTTGTTCCCGCGTGACCATTACATTCTCTTTTCCGTTATTCTGCTCTGACCACGCACGATAACATGCATTACTGTGCGTGCTGCCGCAAGCGCAGTGGTTGGGTGCCGTGCGGGATAGGGATGTGGCCGCGGCCAACATGCGACCGCGATCGCAGACCCATTCCACACTCTCACTGTGGAAGCATTTAGCCGGCCACGTCCACGCGCATGATCGCTTCGATGCGTGGCCGTAGCCCGCTAGCACGCCACTCAGCCAGCCGCCGGTGCGCCGTTGCGTCGTCTCCCAAATCGGGCGGCAACGCGGACCAGGCGCGGCCCGCGCCATGCACATATAGAATCGCCTCCAGCGTGCGGCGGTCGTCGCCGCGTCGACGACCCGTGTGGGCGACCGGCGGCAATAGAGCCGCGACGGCGGACCACTGGGCGTCGCTCACGCGCAGGTCGGGGCGACGCATCCAGGCCGTATCGCCCTCGTCGAGCGCCCGCTGGGCGCGCGCGGCCTCCGCACGCGCGCCCAGCCGTCGAAAGATAGCCAACGCCTCTTCTAGATAAGCCCGCGCCTGACGCGGCTCCCCCTTCTCCTGAGAGAGCACCCCGTAGGCGTGCAGCAGACGCCCTTCGGCGAACGGGTACGGCATGGGCCGGGCCAGCGTGCGCTCCGCCTCGGGCCACAGCCCCCGGCGCGTTTCGACCTGCGCCCGGACCCATAAGGCGTCGGCCAGGGCGATGTGGTCGCGGTCGTGATGCGCGCGCGTCGTCGCCTCTCGCGCGACATCCGCGGCCTGGTCCGTATCGCCCACCTCCAGATGCGCCAAGGCCAGGATCAGCAGCACCCACCAAGCGGCTCTACCTTCTTTGCCCGAGGAGTCGAGGAGCGCGGCCAGAAGGTCGCGCGCCGGGGCGGGCCGCCCACGTAGGATATCGCACCACGCGCGCAGCGCATGGGCGTAGCGCAAGACCTGAAGGTCACCCGTCGGCGTGGCCGCGTCAATACTCTCCTGGGCAAGGCGCGCCGCCTCGTCCCACGCTCCTTCACCCAGCGTGAGAAAGCTGAGGTAGACGAGAGGGTAGGCGTAACGCGACGACATCCCGATACCCCTACTCCTCGTGAGGGCCGCCCCAAGGTCGACCCGCGCACGCGGCCACTCCCCCGTGTAGAAGGCCAGGAGTCCGCTATTGGATTCCAGGCCGAGCAACATGACGGGGTCGCCGACCCGTTCGGCGGCGGCGCGCGCGCGGTCTATATAGAGGCTGGCCCGGTCTAACGCGCCCGCGTCTCCGGAGATAACCGCCATGTTGCCGAAGATGCGGGACAAACTTTCGGGGTCGTCGAGCTCCTCAGCCAGGGGAATCGCCTGCGCGAAGATCGGGAGGGCTTCCGCCGGGCGCGCCAGCATGACGAGCGCCACGGCCTGCTTGCGGGCGGCCTGTAACATCAGCCTCCGGTCGTCCACTAGCGTGGCTAGCGCGGCCATGCGTGTGGCCGCCGCCAGGCTCTCGGCGTAGCGTCCGCTACAGAAGAATAGGCCGGCCAACGACGCATGGAGCGCGGCCACGCCTTGTGAGGGCCCCGCCTCGTCGAGGATCTCCGCCAGCGGCTGTAGGCGCCGTAGACCCTCCTCCGGCGTCCCGGAATCGCCGTACGCGTCGCCGATCCGCGCGACTGTGCGCCCCAGCGCATCCTGGTCGCTCCGCGCGCGATACGCGACGGCCGCCGCCTCCAGCAAGGGGAGAGCTTCGCTAAAGCGCGCCAGCGTCACCAACAGCGTCCCCAGCTTCTCGCGCACCCGCGCCGCGTCCGGCGGCTGTTCCAACCGCTCCAGCTTATCCGCGGCGCTGCGGTAATAGCGCTCGGCCGCCGCGTGAGCCGCCTGCGCCCGCGCTCGGTCGCTCGATTGCTCCAGGTACCACGCCGCTTTCTCCTCACTCCCGCCGCGCGCGTAGTGGTAGGCCAGGGGCTCAAGCGGCTCCTCGCTCAGCCCCAACGTCCGCCATTGTTCCGCCAGGATCGTGGCGACGCGACGGTGCAGGGCCGCGCGGCGTCCCGCCCCCAGGTCCGCCTCGACCACCTCGCGGATCACGTCGTGCACGAAGCGGTAGTCGTGCCCCGTTTCCTCCAGGAGACGCACGCGATCGGACTCATCCAGCGCCGCGAACAGCTCCTCATCCGAACAGCCAGTCGCGGCCGCGAGCAGCGCGCGTGACGCTTGTCGTCCGATCACCGCCGCCACATCGAGCAACGCGCGCGCCTCCGTGGGTAGGGCCGCGACGCGCTGGCGAACGCTCTGCGCCACGTCCCAGGGGAACGTCGCCAACGCGACGGCGCCGTTCGTGTCGCCCGTGTCGGTGCTGATCGCCCCCGCGCGCACGGCTTGAGCGCAACTCACCAGGTAGAAGTCGAACAAGCGCGCGGCGTCACGGTCGGCGAGCGGCGCCGGAGCCAACCGCGTCACCAGACCGGCATGGGCCAAATCGGCCAGTGTATCCGCTAGCGGATCGCCGGGATGGACGTCAGTGTCGCGGTACGCCCCGACCACGCGAATGGGAACCACAGGCGCGGCGTGCGCGAGGGCGGTCAATAGGTCGAGGGCGTCGGGGCTGGCCCACTGTAGGTCGTCGAGCACGAGCAGCGTGCCGGCCGGACCCGCGATGGCGCCCAGAAAGCGGATCACCGCGTCGCTGACTAACCGTCGCTCCTGCTCCGGCGGTATCGCCCACGCGGGCAAGGGCTCCAGCAGGTCGGCCAATTCCGGCAGTAGGCGCGCCAACCAGGCGCACCCTTGTAACGCGGCGCGCAGACGCGCTGGCTCCTGCCCACGCACATACCGCCCGAGCGTTCCGGGGAGCGGCGCGTAGGGTTCCTGTCCGCCGCGCCGCTGGCAACCGCCGCGCAACACCTGCCACCCGCACGAGGCGCCGTGCCTCGCGGCTTCGTGCAGGAGGCGTGACTTGCCGATGCCCGGTTCCCCCGCCAACACCAACAGGGGTGGGGCCATCCCTACCAGATGCTGTTCTATCGCGCTCACCTCGTGCGCGCGTCCGACGAGTAGCTGGGGCGACACTTTACCCGCGGGGTCCGCTGGCACGGCGGCGCCATCACGCCGCGCCGCGTTGTGGAGCAATGCACGGTCGTGCGTGGAAACATCCAGGGCGTCAGCCAGCGACTCGACGGTGGCGGGGTGAGGGAGGCGCTGGCCGCGTTCGAGCATACTGACGTACACGGCGCTGTAGCCCGCGCGCGCGGCCAGGTCTTCCTGCGTGAGGCCGGCGGCGCGCCGGAACCGTTTGAGCGGCGCGCCGAATACAGCGTACCGTGTCGCCTCCATAACCCTTTGACCCTTTAGCTTCTCAACTTTCTAGCCACGGCAGCGCGGCGCCATACGATGGCACAGGCTCACACAGCGGTCATGACTATCTTAAAACGCGCGGCCTAATTAGTCAATACAGCAACCAGTATCAGTAATTGTATGAGTTGTTTATGTCTCTCGACGGCGCTCTAAAGGTATGCTGGGTGCTGGTCGCCGTATAACCAGCCCACGGCGCGATGGCGTGGAAGCAGCATAAAATGGGCGCGTGAACGCGCTGGGGACGGGGACAGACGTGAAAAACGCACTACTAGATGGTAAGCCGGGGCGCCACTCTTTATCCAGCAGCCTGACGTGGCTACTACTCGTCGCAACCGTGTTAGGCTCGTCGCCAGCCACGGACAGAGGCGCGGCCGCTCCGGCGGCGCGTGTCCCCGCCCGCGCTACCATGTCGCCATCGCCGACCATCACACGATCCCTCAACCAAACGAAGGCCCGCGCGGAGGACCCACCGTCGGTGAATAGGCCGGGACTCGCGGCCCTGGCGTCACCCTTGCCGGGGACACGCTGGTACTTCGCCGCACAGGCCGCTGGCGCGGGCGCCCAGCAATTGCTCTACATCCTCAACCCCAATGCCGTCCCTGCTCCCGTTACCTTCACCTACTATCGCGACCATACAGCCGCGCTCCTGGGCGCACGCCTGATTATCCCCGCCGCGTCGACCGCAGTCGAAGACGTCGGCGCCGACATCGGACCGCTCTCGGATCAGGGTGTGTCCATTGTCGTGAACTCGCCGCGCGTCATCAGCGTGGCGCGAGTGCTACGCCGCGCCGGCGCCGGCGGCGCTATCCTCAACGCCGACATCACCCCCGGTGTCATGGCTCCCGCCCGCCAGTGGCTCTTCGCCGAGGGCTACATCGGCCTGACCTATCACGAGTATCTCACGCTGTTCAACCCGAACCCGGCCTCGGCGCGCGTCACGGTGCGCTTTGCCGCGCAAGGCGCGAACGTCCCAGCGGTAGCGCCGGTCACTCTGGTCGTGCCCGCATTGGGGCAGGCCCTGCTCGACGTGGGCCGCGCCTATCGGTGGGCCTCGGTCAAATCCGTGGGCCTGCGGGTCACCAGCGACGCCCCCGTCGTGACGGCGCGTACGCTGTACTGGGGCCAGAGCCTGGGGCGAAGCCAGTTTGGCGCCGACGCCAGGGCCGGCGCGCCCGCGGCAAGCACGAATTGGGACTTCGCGGGCGTCAGCGTCGCCGGAGATGATCAGCCTTTCCTCACCGTGCTGGCGCCGCGCGGCGCCGCCCATGTCACGGCGTGGCTGCACGCTGCCAATGGGCGGCTGCTCGCGACGTTGCGGATGCGTGTCGAATCCGGCCAGCGGGCCACGCTGCGACTGTTGATCCGGCAACAGGCGGGGCCGGGGCCGATCGGCGTGACGGTACGCGCGGATACACCGGTCGTGGCCGAGATGCCGCAGTACAACGCCGGTTCACCCAACGTGACCCACCACGCCGGAGACGTGATCACCGGCGTGATTGACGGCGCGCGCTACGCCCATTTGCCGTACCTGAACACCACGGGCCACGCCGTGGCGGCCCTGATCGACGTGTACAATCCAGGCCAGAGCCCGCTGAACGTGACCGTAGAGGGCTTCACCAACAGGGGGCGGCAGGCGACAGCCCACCTGGTGGTTGACGGCGGCCACACCGCGCTCTATGATGTGGCGCGGTTGGGCCTGCCGCGCGGCGTATTGGGGGCGACGCTGACGGCGGACGGCCCCTTCGTGGCCTATGCGCAGGGCAATGCAGGCACGGCGGCCGAGTTCCTGAGCGAGCCGGCTATCCCGCTACCAATGGAGGCGCGGCAGGCCGTGCTAGCACAAGCAACGCCCACGGCTATGACGGCCGGCGCACAGCCGATTGCCCCGTTGATTATCACCCCGAGCGCCACGCCAAGCCCATCCGCGACGATGACCTCCAGTCCGACCAGCACGCCAACGCCGGCCCCCACGAACACAGGAACGGCCCAGCCGGCTCCCACATCTACAAGCACAGCGACGCCAGCGGCGCCCACCGTGAGCACGCCGATCCCGGCGGCAACCGCCGTGAGCACGCCGATCCCGACCAATACGGCGGCTAACGCCACCCCCACACCCGTGGCTACAAGAACACCGCTGCTTCTCCTGACGCCGGCACAAACAGAGACATCGACGGCTACGGCAACCAGCGCTCCGACAGCTATACCAACCAGTACCTCTACCTCGACAGCTATACCAACCAGCGCGCCGACCTCCACGCCCACCCACACGGTGACAGCAACCAGCACGGCGACGCCCACGAATACGTCGACCTCCACGCCAACCAGCACAGCGACGACGGCGCCAACCAGCGCACCGACGAGCACGCCAACCAGTACCCCGACATCCACCTCCACCCCGACGGCCACGTCCACCAGTGCGCCAACCGCTACCCAAACACCCCCTGCTCTCCCAGCGGCGACACTAACGAACACACCAACAAGCGCGCCAACCAGCACGCCGGCATCTACCGCTACCCAAACACCGCCGACTCTCCCAGCCGCGACAGCGACGCTGACGCCAACCAGCACGGCGACGTCTACCGCGACTGAAACACCATCGGTTCTCCCATCTGTGACGGTAACGTCTACCTCCACGATCACGGCGATGGACACGCCGACCTCCGCCACGGAAACGGCTACCCCGACATCGACCGCGACAGCCACGCAGACAGCGGCGCCCACGGGAACCGCAACGCCGGCGGACACAGCGACGAATACCCCGACGAATACCCCCACGGCCACCTCCACGCCGGTCTTCCAAACGCACGGCATCAACGTGTCCGTCGGCTACGCCGATTCCCTGCGCCCCAGTCCCGACCTGCCCGTGCCCTGGAAAGGCGCGCCGCACACCGTCTTTATCGGGGCCGACCCCTCGGGTCACCAGTACGACGGCGGCGCCATCAAGCTCGACAACACCACTTCCGCCCCCATCAGCGTGACGGGCGTCACGGTTTACTTCCCCAACCACAACATGAACCCGCAGACGTACAACCTGTGGGGCTCGTTCGAGATCCCCGCCAACTCCTCGGCCATCCTGGCCGAGACAAACGGCAACAACTTCGACGTCAGCGACTACGGCATCAACGGCATCGTTTGTGGCAACATGGCCGGCCAGGACAACAATCCGCCGCAGATCATGCTCAAGGTGTCCGACGCCATCACGACGACGCTCGCCGACACCGGCCATGTACTCGATACCGGTGGTTTCGATCCCGGGCTAGCGTGTGCTGCGAACAACGAATCGTTGCAGTGGCGCGCTATTGGTACCGGCGGCGCCACGGCATCGAGCGGCAACCTGACACTGGAGCCGCTTTCGGCCACCGTCGGCACGAGCGCCACCACGACGCTGGTGGCGCGCCTGAGTGATGCCGCCGGCGTCCTGCCGCTCTTCAACGCCCAGGTCGATTTCAACGTGGTCAGCGGACCCAACGCGGGGCAGGCCGGCCACGTCCTCACCGACGCCGACGGCGTGGCTCGCTTTAGCTACACCAGCACGGTTACTGGGACCGACACCGTCCAGGCCTCGGTCACCAATATCTCCAATGGTACCTTCTACTCCAACCCCGCCACGGTCGTCTGGGCCGCGCCCCCGCCGGCCTCCGCTGGGTCGCTGACGCTGGACCCGACCGATTCGGTAACAGCCACGATCAACGGGCTGCAGCCTTTCACCGTGACCGCGCTCGACGGCGCCGGGAACGCCATGCCCAACCTATCCGTCACGCTGGCCATCACCGGCGCCAACGCCGCGACTTTCACCAAGACCACGAACGCGCGCGGGCAGGTGGCCTTCGCGTACAGTGGAAAGACTACCGGACTGGACAGCGTACAGGCGCTGGCCACCGCCGCGGACGGGTCGGCCCTGTTCTCGGGCGTGGCCACGGTGCGCTGGGGCCTGCCGCCCGGCGCGCTGGCTATCAACGCCGGCGGCGGCGTGGCCGGCGGTTTTCAGGCCGACACCGACTACACCGGCGGCTGGTACTTCTTCGCTCCATCGACGCATCGGATCGACACGAGCGGGGTCGCCACCAACAACCCCGCCCCCCAGGCCGTCTACCAGACGGCGCGCTGCAGCAATTTCAGCTATACCTTCCACAACCTGACGCAGGGCGCGCCCTACACCGTGCGCCTGCACTTCGCCGAGGCCTTCCCCGCGACGAGTTGCCCTTACTCGAATAACGGCCAGCCCGTCGCGACCGTGGGTCAGCGCGTTTTCGACGTGGCCCTCAACGGGACGACCTTCCTGCACAACTTCGACATCGCGGCGACGGCCGGCGCGCCCTATAAAGCCATCATCGAGCAGGCCGCGCTTCCCGCCGATAGTAACGGCACGATCGTCGTGCAGGCAACCTCGACGGTTGGGCAGGCCATCATCAACGGCGTCGAGTTGATACCGGGCCGGAGCGGCTTGCCCACTGTCACGCTGAGCCCCACCGGGACGGTCACCAACACGGTCAACATGGGGCAGGTCTTCACAGCGACGGTGAACGACGCCTCGGGCGCGCCGATCACGGGCGCGACGGTCTCGCTGCGCGTCACGGGGGCAAACGGGGCGACCGCCGGGCAGCCCAGCGCCGTCACCGACGCGACGGGCGTCGCGACCCTCGTCTACACGGGCACGGTCACCGGGCTGGACACCGTGAACGTGGTCGCGCGGGCCGGCCGCACGCAGGTCCTGGGCGCCGACACGACCTCGGTCTACTGGCAGTTACCAGCGGGCGACGTGGCCATCAACGCGGGCGGACCGGCCGTGGACGACTTCATGGCCGACACCGACTTTATTGGCGGCGGCCAGTCGGGCGACGGGAATACGATCGACACCAGCGGCGTGGACCACCCGGCCCCGCCGCAGGTCTACCAGACCTTCCGCTTCGCCTACGACGGCTTCAACTACCGCGTGCCGGGCCTCGTACCGGGTGCCTCCTACACCGTGCGCCTGCACTTCGCCGAGCGCGACTACAACCACGCGGGCGGCCGCATCTTCGACGTGGCGGTCAACGGCGCGCCCATACTGCGCCACTTCGACATCTTCACCGCGGCCGGCGCACAGAACCGCGCCGTGATCGCGCAGGCCGTCGCGCAGGCGGACGTGTCCGGCATGATCACCATCGCGGTCAACGCTATCCGTGACTACGCGCAACTCAACGCGCTCGAGATCATCCCGGTCTCCGGCACGGCGCCCACGCTGGCGCTGTCGCCCACGGGTACACTGACCGATACAGTCGGCGCCGCGCAGCCCTTCACCGCCACGCTGCGCGACGGCAGCGGCGCCCCGCTGGCCAACACCCCCGTCACGCTCACCGTCAACGGGGCCAACAATCAGGCCATCACCGGCACGACGGACGCCCAGGGGCAGGCCAGCTTGGTCTACACGGGCACAGTGACCGGCCAGGACCATGTGGGCGCCTCGGCTCAGGTCGCCGGCACGACGTACCTGAGCGCGGGGATGGCGGTCTACTGGCAACTGCCGGCACATGAGCTTGCCATCGACTCGGGCGGACCGGCCGCGGGCGACTTCGTGGCCGACACCGACTCCGTCGGCGGTAACACCACCTCGCGCGGCGAGCCCATCGACACGAGCGGCGTGACCGATCCCGCTCCGCAAACGGTCTACCAGACCGAGCGCTACGGCAACTTCAGCTACATCATCCCCAACCTCACGCCGGGCGGGACTTACCGCGTGCGCCTGCACTTCGCCGAACTCTTCGACAACGGCCCCGGCCAGCGCATCTTCAACGTCGCGCTGAATGGCACGCAGGTCCTCACCAACTTCGACATCGTCGCCACCACGGGTGGAATGTATCGCGCGCTGGTCGAGGAATACACCACGACCGCCGACGCCAACGGGCAAATCACCGTGCAATACACCACGCTGCGGGACCAAGCCAAGAGCAGTGGCATCGAGGTCATCCCCGTCACACCGGCGCCGACGCTCGCGCTGAGACCGAGCAGCCCGCTCACCCACACCATCAGCGCGGCGCAAACCTTCACGGCGATGTTACGCGACGCCGGTGGTCACCCGCTGGCCAACACCCCCGTCACGCTCACCGTCAACGGGGCCAACAATCAGGCCATCACCGGAACGACAGACGCCCAGGGGCAGGCCAGCTTCGTCTACACCGGCACGCTGACCGGCCTGGATAGCGTGGGCGCGATCGCCATGGTTGGCGGGGCAACGGTCGTCGCCGACGGCACGACGGTGTATTGGCAGTTGCCCGCGGGCGACATCGCCATCAACGCGGGCGGCGGCGCGGTCGGCGACTTCGTGGCCGACACCGACGTCGTGGGCGGCGGCCAGTCAGGCGATGGCAACGTCATCGACACCAGCGGCGTGGTCGACCCCGCCCCACAGGCTGTCTACCAGACCTTCCACTACGACGGCGCCATTTTCAGCTACCATGTGCCTAACCTCACGCCGGGCGCGGCCTACACAGTGCGCCTCCACTTCAGCGAACGCGATAGCATCGGCCCCGGCCAGCGCCTCTTCAATGTGGGTATCAACGCGACGCAAGTGCTGACGAACTTCGACGTCTTCGCCGCGGCCGGTGGACAGAACCGCGCCGTGATCGAGCAGTTCAATGCGCAGGCGGATGTGTCCGGCACGATCGGCCTCACCTTCACCGCGGTACAAAACTACGCCTTCGTCAACGGCATCGAGATCATTCCGCAGCCACAGCCCAGCCCGTCGCTGACCCTCAGCCCCAGCGGCACGGTTAACAACATGATCTACCACCAGCAGGCCATCACCGCGACAGCGCGCGACGGCGCCGGCCAGCCGCTGTCCAATCTGCCGGTCGCGCTGACCATACGCGGGTCGAACGCGCCGAACGACCGCGTCCTGCACGGCGTCACCGACGCGCAGGGCCAGGCCCGCTTTACGTACACCGGGACAAGCTCGGGGACCGACATGGCCCATGCGACCACCGCGTACCTGCCCGCTGTCGGGGCCTACCTGACCTCGGATACCCTGGTCTTGCGCTGGGTTCAAATGCCCGGCTACGTGGCCATCAACGCGGGCGGTCCGCAAGTCTCCGACTTCATCACTGACACCGACGTCAGCGGCGGCGGCCAGGCGGACGGCTACTGCTGCACGATCGACACCAGCGGCGCGCTCAACCCAGCCCCGCAGGGGGTCTACCAGACCTTCCATTATGATTTCAACGGCTTCAGCTATCAGATACCGGGCCTGACGCCCAACGCGCCGTACCTGGTGCGGCTGCACTTCGCCGACCGTGACCACAACATGCCCAGCCAGCGCCTCTTCAACGTAGCTATCAACAGCATCCCGGTGCTGACCAACTTCGATGTCGCCGCCGCGGCCGGCGGACAGAACCGCGCCGTGGTCGAGCAACTCGCGCAGCCGGCGGACGGCGGCGGGACCATGACCATCGCCTTCAGCGCGGTGCGGGACTATGCGTTCGTCAATGGCATCGAGTTGATCCCGCTGAACAGCCTGCCGGGCGCCAAGGTGACGTTGAGCCCGAGCGGACCGCTCACGAACACGATCAATATGCCGCAGTCCTTCACGGCCACGGGGCGCGACGCCGCGGGCACGCCGTTGACCAACACGCCGCTGACCGTAACGGTGAGCGGGTCCAACCCACAAACGCTCACCGCGACCACCGATGGACAGGGACAGGCTACCTTCTCCTACATAGGACGGACGACGGGGACGGATGTCGTGTACGCAGCGCCGGATGTCGCCAACACCTACCTCGTGACGCCCGTGCGCGTCTACTGGCAGTTGCCGGCCGGCGACATCGCCATCAACGCGGGCGGCCCCGCGATCGCTGACTTCGTGGCCGAGACCGACGGGAGCGGCGGCGGCACGACGGGCGGCTACTGCTGCGCGGTCGACACCAGCGGCGCGGTCAACCCGGCCCCACCGCAGGTCTACCAGACCTTCCGTTACGACTTCGGCGGCTTCAGCTACAACGTGCCGGGCCTGACGCCCAACGCGCCGTACACGGTGCGGCTGCACTTCGCCGACCGCGATCACAACACGCCCGGCCAACGCCTCATGAACGTGTCCATCAACGCGACGCAGGTCCTGACCAACTTCGACGTGGCCGCCACGGCTGGCGGCCAGAACCGCGCCGTGGTCGAACAGTTTGCCGCGCAGGCGGACAACAACGGCGCCATAGCCATCGCCTTCCACGCGGTGCAAGACTACGCGTTCGTCAACGCGATCGAGGTTATCCCGGGCGCGTTCGTCAGCGCGCCCACGCCCATGCCGACGGACACGGGTACCCCGACGAGCACGCCCACGCAGACAAGCACGCCCACGCAGACAAGCACGCCCACGCAGACAAGCACGCCGGGCAGCCCCACGGTCAACCCGCAGGAGAACGTGCAGGCCAACATCACCTCGCCCGCGCAGACGAACAGCGGCGGCGACCCGCAAGTGAGCGGTTTCGTCTCTGTCACAGGTACCGCCGACGTGCTCAATGGCAGCGGCATTCAGAGCTACGTCGTGTCCTATGCCCTGCAGAACTCCACGGGCAACCAGACGTTCACCACGGCCTTCAGCGGGACAACGCCGGTCGACAACGGCCTGCTCGGCCATTTCGACACGACCGCGCTGCCCAACGGCCTCTACACGCTGCAACTCGTCGTGACGTCGAACGACGGGCAGACGTCGGTCAGCGCCGTCAACGTCGCCGTGACCGGCCAGCTCAAGATTGGCAACCTGAGCTTCACCGTGACCGACCTCGCCATGCCCGTGCTGGGCGTCCCCATCCAGATCGACCGCACCTACGACAACTTCCGCCACGCCGGCGGCGACTTCGGTGTGGACTGGACGCTGGCGCTACACACGGTCGACGTGCAGCAGGATACCTGCACCGTCGACATCGAGCTGACCCTGCCAGACGGGCGCCGCACGTCGTTCAGCTTCAGCCCGCAAGGCACGCAGGCGCCAGGCTACTTCACCCCGTCCTGGGCGCCCGACCCCACCACCGGCGACCGCCTGAGCACCGACTACAACGCGATCTCCCAGGACAGCTCGACCGGCTGCTGGGTTAGCCCGGACGACGGCAGCCCCTATGTCCCGGCGCATCTGTATCTGGACACGCCCGATGGCATGCGCTACGTGATCAACCACAACATCGACACCTTTGGCACGGGCCAGGAAACGTCCTCGCTGCGCGAGATCGACGAGCGCAACGGCGCCGTGCTCACCTTCAGCGCCAGCGGTGTAAGCAGCAACAAGGGGCCCGGTGTCACGATCGCGCGCGATGGGCAGGGCCGCGTCACCAGCGTCACCGACCCGTTGAGCAACACGATCACCTATAGCTACAACGCCGCTGGTGACCTCGCCTCCGTGACCGACCGCGACGGCGCCGCCACGACCTACCACTACGACAGCCAGCACAACCTGCTCAGCCAGACCGACCCGCTCGGACACACGCCCGTGATCGCCCACTACGACAGCCAGGGGCGGCTGACCAGCGTCACCGACTCCCAGGGCCACACCATCACCTACACGGTCGACCTCGCGGCGCACCAGCAGGTGGTGACCGACCAGCGCGGGTATGCCACGGTCAATGAGTTCGACGACTACGGCGACCTGCTCAAGACGGTGGACCCGCTCGGCGCCGCCACGACCTTTACCTACGACCCCGTCACGCATCAGCGGCTCACTATAACCGACCCGCTCTCGCACACGACGACGCTGGCCTACGACGCCAACAGCCGTCTCACCAGTATCATGGACCCGCTGGGCAACAGCGCCACCTACGCCTACGACGCCAATGGCCACGTCTCGAGCACCTCCATGAACGGGTCCGCCCCCACGACGCTGACCTACGGACCGACGGGCGACCCGACCTCCTACGCCGATCCACTGGGCCAAACCACCGTCTTCACGCCCAACGCGGCCGGGCTGCCGGTCGCCATGACCGACCCGTTGAGCGGAACCACGGCCATCAGCTACACCGCGACCGGGCTGCTGCAGGCGTACACCGATGCGGCGGGGCAGACCAAGTCCTACACACGCGACGCGCTCGGCCGCATCACAGCGCGCACCATCGACGGCCAGACGACCACGCAGACCTACGACAACGAGGGCGACGTGCTCTCCACAACCGACCCGCTGGGCCATACCACTTATAACAACTACGACGCGGACGGGCAGCTGATCAGCACCACCGACGCGCTCTCGCGCACCACCACCTTCCAGTATGACGCGCAGGGACACCTGATCAGGACCGGCTACCCCGACGGCTCGATGACCATGCAGGCCTACGACGCCGCGGGTAACGTGATCGCCTCGACCGATCAGAATGGCAACACCACACGCTACCAGTACGATCCCAACAACCGGCTGGTCGAGACCGACTACCCCGACGGCAGCCACGCCACGGTCACCTACGACGTGGCCGGGCGCCGCATCGCCACGACCGACGGCGACGGCCATACCACGCGCTACGGCTATGACGCCGCCAACCGCCTGCTCAACGTGACCGGCCCGCTGGGCGATACCATCACCTATAGCTACGACGACACCGGCAATCGCGCCAGCATGACCGATCCCTCCGGCCATGTCACGACCTACCACTACGACGGTGGCCACCGCCTCAGCGGGACGAGCAGCGTACTCAGCACGAACGGCGTGACGAGCACGGTCGCCACGACCACCACCTATAACGCTCTCAACCAGGTGGCGACGCGCACAGACCCCGACGGGCGCGCCACCACCTACAGCTACGACGCGGGCCACCGCCTCAACGGCGTCGACGGTCCCGGCGCCGGGCAGACAACCTACACGCACGACGCGCGGGGCAACCTCGCCGTGCAGACCGACGCCAACGGTCACACCACGACCTACACCTACGACGCCCTTGATCGGCCGGTCGGAGTGACCTACGCGGATGGGAGCGCGACCAGCCAAACCTACGACGCGAACGGCAACGTAAGCAGCGCTACCAACGCGCGTGGCCAGACGGCGACCTACAGCTACGACAGCATGAACCGCGTGGCTCAGGCCGTCTATGCCGACCATACGCTCACCTACGCCTACTACCCCGGCGGCCAGACCAAAACGATCACGGATACGCCAGGCAGCACCGGCATCCCGTCGGTCAGCCAGTACGGCATCGACGCCATAGGCCGCGTGATCACGGCGACGACGCCGCAAGGTACAATTACCTACACCTATGACGGGGCCGGACACCGCCTCAGCATGACCACACCCGGTGGAACGACGCGCTACACCTACGACGCCGACGGTCGCTTGAGCACGGTGACCGACCCGCGGGGTAAGACCACGACCTACACCTACGACGCCAACGGCAACCTGGCCAGCAAGACGCTCCCCAACGGGACAACCACCACCTATAGCTACGACGCGCTCAACCGGCTGACCGGCCAGCAAACCACGACTGGGGGCGGGGCGGCGCTGTACCAGGAGCAGGATACGGTCGACCCGGCCGGCCTGCGCACCGGCGCGCGGCAGACCGACGCCTCCGGCGTCGTAACCACCATCAGCTACGGCTACGACGCGGCGGGCCGATTGGACGCGGAACGTCAGATCCGAGGGACGGCGACCGTGCTCGACGACAGCTACAGCTTCGACAACGTCGGCAACCGCCTGACGAAAGATAGCCTCGCCGGCGCCACGACGTACCAGTACAACGCGCGCGACGAGCTTGTCTCCTCCAGTGGCCCCGGCGCGGCCAGCTACAGCTACGACGCCGACGGCAACCTGACGAGCCGCACGGCTGGCGGCGTGACCACGCTCTACACCTATGACAGCCAGAACCGGCTGCTCACCGTCGGGGTCCAGGGGGGTAGCACGCTGCAGGCCAGTTATCTGTACGATGCGCTAGGCAACCGCGTCAGCGTGATGGATGGGCAGGGCCACATCACGGCCGTCCTGTTCGACACGCAGACGAGCCTGGCGCAAGTGGTGCGCGAGACCACGAGCAACGGCACGCCGACCGACTACGTGTACGGGCTCGACCGCATCAACCTGACGCGGGGTGGGGCGACGAGCGACTATCTCTACGACGGGCACGGCAACACGGCGGCGCTAATCGACGCGGCGACCGCGGTGGTGCAAGATACCTACCACTACGACGCCTACGGGAACCTGCTGGCGCGGACGGGCGCCGTGGCCAACAGCTTTCTGTACGAGGGGCAGCAGTTCGACGCGAGCACGGGGCTGTACGACCTGCGCGCCCGCTACACGGATCCGGCAACGGGGCGCTTCCTCTCCGTCGATCCACTGGCTGGCTCGCCGCAGGACCCAGTGACGCTGCACCGCTACCTCTACGCGAACGACGACCCGGTGCAGTTCAGCGACCCCTCCGGGCAGGAGAGCCTCTTCTCGTTAGGGGTAGCTCAGATAGTCAACAACATCGTTGAGCAGGGGCTCAAGGTATTGATCCGGTTCAAGGGGGCCGCCGTGAGCCAGGTAACGCAAGCGGCCGTCAACGGGGGCACGATTGCCTCGGTGGGGGTCAACCTGACCTCGGCGGCGGGCGAGATCCATACGCTCGTCACGGGCGACCGCCTGACCGTGTTGACGGGCGCCGAGGCGCTCTGGGGGTACACGAGCAGCAATGTGCCCTACCTGCTGGGGTGCAAAGGCCTGGCCGGCTCGAGCGGGCTCGTCTCGCTGGCCGCCGGGGTAGTGGCCCTTGGCTGTAACGCGGCGCAGTTTAATCCCAAATTCGCGCCGGGCCTGCTGCCTCAGATGCTCGGCGCGGCGGCGGATGGGCAGATCTACTCGAACTTCGGCCTAAACCTGGTGGCGTACTTCGTCATTCAGGCGGGCGCTGAGTTCGCTTACTCTTATATCAGCAGTCTGCCACTGAAAGGCTCCTTTATCAACGCGCCGTGGGAAGACTACGTCAAGCTTGCCGGCGCCAGCTACGTCGTGTCGCAGGTCGCCGGCATTTACGGGGTGTACAACCCGGCGGCCGGCGGCATCATCGGCATCGTCGCTACCGTCACGGCGATGGTCCTCAGTGGAGGCGGCAACATCGCCCTTGTCGCCACGACGGAGGCGGAGAGTGAAGCGGGCCATATCGTCCCGCCGGATCACGTACCATAACAATCATGAATTGGAGCTGCCAGGGAGGAGCGATCGGATGCGGCTCATCACCTTATGTCTCGTAGCACTGGTCACGATCGGCGGTTTCGACACGCGGCAACCGCCGCGCCGCGTCGCGCCCCCGCCCGTCCTCGGCGTCTGGCGCTTCATCGGCACGGCGCCGCTCGGCTTCACGCGGCAGGGCACGGAGGTGGCGCGGCTGACCCTGAGCCTGCAGTGTGGGCGCTTGTATGCGCTCGTGACGACGGGCAAACATCGCTACAATGTCGGCGCGCAGTACGTGACCGCCAAGCACGAGTTGCTCGTAACCGTGCCGGCTTCCAGGGGCAAGGTACGCCTGCAGGCGACCCTGGAGCGAGGCGCCGCGCGCATGATCGGCCTCTGGAGCGACACCCACGGCGACGATGGCGGCTTCGTGCTGCTGCGCATACCGGGAACGTCTCGCCATACCCCAGCGCGTCATGGCGTGATGTGACGGAAGGAGGAGGATCATACTTTAACGGGGCTGGTCGCGGCAGCGCGACCAGCAACCCCGTGACCGTCGACGGGGCGACAACGTCGTAGCGCCATCCATAGCGCGTTGGCATATTGAAATATTGAGATGGAGGAGGGAGCACCATGGCACGAATGACGATGACCCTGCTGGTCGCGCTGACCGCGGGGTGGTGTGCGAGCACTGTGGGTGTGGCGCACGTCCATGATGAGCAGGGCGCCCGCGCCGTCACGCGCGCGGCTGCCGCGATGGGACCACCCACGATCTCCCATGTGGGCGTGGGACGGCCTGCCGCTGCTCGTGTCGGGCGGGCGCGGGCGGGGTGTCCGGGCACGAACCAGTGGCTGGGTCTGCCGTACCTGAATCGCTACGCCAACGGTCAGTGCGGCTATTACATCGGCGGCGTCACGTTGCCCATTCTGCCCACGAAAGATTCCCCAGGCCTCGCCGCGTTCCCCGCGCAGGCGGTGACCCTCTACCAGGAGGGCTCGGTCCAGATCGCTGCCAAGGCCGCCTTCACCCTCGCGTCGGGGTCCACCCTGATCATGAGCGGCGACCCGCGCAAGATGGATACGAGATATCTCCACCTCTCCATCAACGGCACGCTCGTGGTCCAACCGGGCGCCGCTCTCCGGGTGGGGGGCGGCTCGATCCGGGTGGCCGGGTCGGGGGCTTCGCTCCAGATGCAGGGCAGGCAGGCCCACCATATCATCCTGACCAGCGCTCGGCCCAGACCCGCGCCGGGCGACTGGCGCGTGTGGTTCCTCATGTGAGCGCGCCGGCAACGAGGTCGGCGTGCGCGTAGATTATTAAAATGTCGGGCGGTTGGTGAACCAGTTGGAGACATCGTGTGCCGAGATGACGAGGATGAGCGTGAGCAGCGCGGCCATGCCCAGCGCGTGTACGAGCGCCTCGACCTCTGGCTTGACGCGCCGCCGCGCGACGAGTGCGATAAGCACGAACAGGATGCGGCCGCCGTCGAGCGCGGGGAACGGCAACAGGTTCATCACGGCGAGCGTGGCGCTGAGTTCGATCACCAACGTGAGCAGCGGAACCCAGCCCCGCGTCGGGATGGCGTTGGCCTCACAGCCGACCTGCCGCAGGATGCCCACCGGCCCCGTGACGGCGACGCCGTTGGTGGCCGTCGGTAGACACGTATCCTCTTGCACCGCGCCCGGAACGCGTATGTTCGTTATTTGGTCGGCCTTCATGACACGCTCATTGAACGTCAGGTACCGCGACGGGTAGCTACAGGTATAGATGACGGCAGGAGACGCCTGTGGCGGATTGAACAGCGCGGCGGGTATGGCGACCAGGGCCTGAACAACGGCGACCGGCACGCCGATCGCCGTCCCCGCCGCCTGTCCGATACTCGTCGGCACGTTGTGCTCGTTGCTCGGGCTCGTCAGCACGCCGATCGGCCCCGCGTCGCAATTAAGCTCTGCCACGGGCCGTGGCACGAGCCCCACGGTAAGCGACTGTTGCGCACGCGTGACGGTTAGGGCGACGCGCTGGCCCGGCGCGGCGAACCGCCGGATGTCGGATGTGTTTTGCACGGATCGTCCGTCGACCTTCTGGATGATGTCGCCAGGCCGTAGCCCCGCCTGATAGGCTGGCGACCCAATCTCGACCCCGGCTACCTCTACCAGCGTCTGCGGCGTGCCGATGACCGCGAGCAGCAGGAACACGAGCACGATCGCCAGAACCATGTTGTTGAACGCGCCCGCGACGAGGATGATGATGCGCTGCCACGGCGCCTTGTTGGCGAAAGCGCCGGGGTCGTCGCCGGCGGCCGACTGCCCGCTCAACGATAAACCCGCGCTGTCATGCCGCGCGACTCCCTCGACGGCGTCTTCGACGGCTTCCGGGCGGGGCGAGGCTACACCGTTCTCGCCGGCCATGCGCACGAAGCCGCCCAGGGGCAGCGCATTGATGGAGTAGACCGTCTTACCGCTTTCGCGGATTCTCTTAACCTTTTGCGCCGAGGGGTAGACGCGAGGCGGGAAGCCGATACCGAACTCTTCGACGCGCACCCCGAAGAGGCGCGCGGTCAGAAAGTGCCCAAGCTCGTGTATGAGGACAAGGACACCCAATATCAGGATGAAGGCGACGACGGTAATGATGACGTACACAGCGTTGTTGTCTTTCGGATAGTCATGCCAGGGGTGAGCATGATACTCTCCCTCTGACAGTGTGCGCTAGGCTTGCTCTCAGCGCAAGAACCCGTTATTCTATCCGCGTCTGTGCTACACTTCCCGTATCGACCACGATGAAGTCGATGCCGGCTAGCGTGAAGAGGCCGCGCAACACCTCGCGCACGATCTCGCCCACCTCGGTTTGCTGCTGCCAGAGTGTCGCACGCATGGGACCTGCCCTTTCGGCTAACTGGTTCTTCGTTGTCTATGTGATACCATAACTACCGACTTGGTTTCCAGCAGCGGCACTTCATCGCTGAACATAGCCACTTATCCCCATGTAGCGTGTCGATTGGCTTGATGCAGACTCCCGGTAGGGCGTAAACTACCGACACCACCGATTCTTGGCACTTCGTGGAAGCCCCAGAGGAATGGGGGCGGCGGTGGTGACGGGAGGAGGATGTGATCGGGAGGATAGGCGCCGGGGGATGTCAGTAGGTGGCCGGCGGAAACAGGGCGGCGAGGCGCAGGCACTCCGCGCGGGCCCAGGCGTCGGCGGCCAGGATCGCGGCGAGGTCGTGGTCGTCGCCGGGCTGATGGGCGTCGAGTACGCCCGCGATCAGCCGTGGGATCGCCGTGAACGGGACGCGCCGCTCCAGGAACAGCTCGACCGCGACTTCGTCGGCCGCACACAACGCCGCCGGGTACGTGCCGCCCTGCCGCCCGGCGCGCAGCGCCAACTCCAGGCAGGGGTAACGCCCCGCCGGCGGCGCGCCGAACGTGAGCGGTCCCGCCTGCGTTATGTCTAGCTCGTGTGTCTGGAGCGGCCAACGTTGCGGGTAGCTGAGCGCGAACTGGATCGGCGCCTTCATATCGGGCGCGCCGAGTTGCGCTTTGAGCGCGCTGTCGCGGAAGCGCACCAACGAGTGCACGGTGCTGGTGGGGTGCATGACGACCGCGATGCGCTCCAGTGGGACGTCGAACAGCCAGCGCGCCTCCATCACCTCGAGGCCTTTGTTCATCAGTGTGGCCGAGTCGATGGTGACTTTGGGACCCATCACCCAGGTGGGGTGGCGCAACGCTTGCTCCGGCGTGATCGCGTCCAACTGAGCGGGGTCATAGTCGCGCAGCGCGCCGCCGGACGCCGTGAGCAGCAGTTCAGCCACGCTCTCAGGGTCCTCACCCATGAGGCATTGCCATAGGGCGCTGTGCTCACTGTCAATTGGCAGTAGTGTGGCCCCGTGTTCTTTGGCCGCTTCCGTGATGAGCGCGCCGGCCATCACCAGAGCCTCTTTGTTGGCGATCGCGACCCGCTTGCCCGCACGCACCGCCGCCAGCGTGGCCTCCAGTCCGGCGCGCCCGACCGTCGCCACGACCACGATGTCGGCGTCGGGGTGTGTCGCCAGTTCGACGAGCGATGCCCTGCCCCGCAGCACGCGCGCCCCCTCGGGCATGTCGTCCCCCCTGTCGCGCTCGGCGTCAGTCGCGGTGTCGGTGGCGACGCCGACGAGCGGGACGGCGAACCGGCGCGCCTGTTCGGCCAGCATGCTTCTGTTGCGCGCGGCAATACCGAGGACGCGCAGCTTGTCGCGGTGCGCGGCGACGACGTCCAGTGTTTGGGTACCGATGGAACCAGTACTGCCTAGTATGACGAGTTTAGTCATATGTGATACCGAATCTTCTGTGATGAGGTACGGTTCATATTAATTATGTGCAGTCATTAAGTGGGAAGAAGGAGGCGCCAGCAATACGTCAGTGCGGCGACGAATATGAGGCTATCTACCCGGTCGAGCACGCCGCCGTGACCTGGTATCAGTGTACCCGAGTCTTTCACCCCGGCCTGCCGCTTGAACAACGATTCCACCAAATCGCCCGCTTGCGCGGCCACCGTGCCGGTTAGACTCACCAACACGACGATCCCCCCCGGCTGCTGCAGCCCAGCGACGCGCGCCACGACGAGCGCGGCCGCCACGCCCCCGACCACCCCGCCCAGTGAACCTTCCATGGTCTTCTTAGGGCTGATGCGCGGGAAAAACGGATGGCGTCCCAACGCGCGTCCCACGAAGTAGGCCGCCGTGTCCGTCCCCCAGGTGATCGCCGCGACGACGAACACCCAGGCGCGCCCCTGCGCCGTCACACCGCCACGCAGCAACAACAACAGCGCGCAGAACACGCCGATATAGAGGACTCCCGCGACGCTCGTGGTCCAGCGCAACGCCACGGCCTCTCCGCGCGCGAACAGAAGAGCGCCAAGCGAGAGCAGCAGGGCCAACACGACAGCGATAAAGCGCCAGCGCGGGTCGGGCGCGAACGCGACGACCGCGAGGAGGATGATGATAGTGCCGATGCCCGCGTTGGCGAAGGGCGGCGCGGCCGGCAGCAAGCGCGCCGCCAGGGCGTAAAACTCGTTCAGGGCCGCCGCCGCCAGGGCGATGATAGCAATGTCATAGGGGATGCCGCCGAACCACACGAGCAGGAGCGCGACGACGCCGAGCGCGATGCCACTGACAATGCGCGTGATCACAAACGCCCGTATTTGCG
>JAABUL010002954.1_pt1 | contig 26631 bp, 1 predicted proteins | sample 5559151 | NCBI WGS metagenome assembly JAABUL01 (sample SAMN10711876, study PRJNA513368) | rock metagenome | isolation source: Antarctica rocks | place: Antarctica: Victoria Land, Pudding Butte sud | reverse complement strand
CTTTATTTCTTAAATATTCAAGAAAGATTAATATTAATATTCTTCTTCTTTTTAAATAAACTCTTTATATAAGTATATTATTATTATTATTAATATTAATTAAAGAACTTCTTAATTATTTTTATAATATATAAATAATAAGGAATATTTTATTCCTTTTTAATAAAAGTTTAATTAAAGGAATTAATCTCTTATAAAAAAGATATTAAAATTTTATTATTACTATTATTAATTATATTTACATTAAAATTACTTATTTAAGATATTATAAAATAATAGAGAATTTAAAGATAATTATAAAAATAATATAATTTATTATAAAAAAGAAATTATAAGAAGATAAAAAATAAATAAAGAATTATATAAATTTAATAATTATTAAGATTTATATTATTAAATTTAATAAATATATTATTTTATTAATTGTATTTTTTCCTTCCTTTTAATTTTATATTCCTATTATTTTAAACTTTTAATTATAATATTTTTAATAATTAAATTAAAGCCTATTAATAATTTTATTATTAATAATTTAAATCTTTTAAATAATAAGAAATCTTAGAGTTAAAGTTATTTAAATAATAAGGAATTTAATAATTAAAGTTATTTAAATATTAATTAATTATTATAAGACTCTTAAATTATTTATAAAAGTATTTAAATACCTATTATTACTTTATTTAAATTATAGATAAATAAGATTATTAATAAGATTATTATTAATATAAATCTAATTTATAATAATAATGAAAATAATAATAATAATAAAGAGTCTTAACCTTTATAATATTAACTTATTTATTATAAAAATAGTTAAAAGAGTTTAATTAAATTATTTATATTAAGGAAAAAGACTATTATAATAAAAGGTAAATAATAAAAGATCCTTATTAAATTAATTAAATTAAGGATAAAGTTTATTATAATAAAACTTATATAAAGGAAGAATAATAATATATTTATATATATTTATTTAAATTTAAATATATATTAATAATTAAAGTTATTATAATTTAGGAAATTAAATAATATTAAAAAATTATTAAACTTTTAATAATTTAAATATCTTTTACTTATTTAATTTATAAGATTATATATATTAAATTTAGAAAGATTAAATATTATTTATAATTATATACTTTAATAATATTATAAGAAATAATAAAAGTAATAATAATTTAGGAATTTTAATATAAATCTTAATACCTCTTAAAGTTAAATTTAATAATAATATAATTAAAAATCTTTATATAATTTATATAAAATAATTAATAATTAATTAAAAGAATATATAATATATATAAAATATAAGAAAGATATATCTAAATAATATATAATATTTATTAATTTATATAATAATTTAACTTTAATTAACTTAAATATATCTTAAGATTTATATAGGATTTAAAAGATATATAATTTTATATTTATTTATTATAATAAATTAACTTTTATTTATCTTTATCTTTATCTTATAAAATCTTATTATTAAGTATATATTTAAGAGTAAAGATAATTTTTCTTTATTCTTAATTTATAATATATCTTATTAATTATATATAAATTTAAAGCCTATTAATAGAAGGTAATAATATATAATAATAAAAAATATAATTAATATAATATTTTAATAAATATTAAGAAGGTTTTTATATTTAATATTAATAGTTATATTAATAATTAATTCTACTTTAAATTTATATATTATTATATATAAGATTAAGTACTATTTATTATTATTATTATTGACTTATTATTATTAAACACGTACTTTTTATTATAAATATTAATTTGAATCTTTGAAATTATTTATATTTTTTATTATATTTATTATAATAGCTTTAATTAAATAAAGAGCTTAATAATTTTAATAATAATTATAAAGAAGATAATATATAAGATATCTCTTTTAATAAAAGTAATATTTATAATACTAAATATATTAATTTATAAAATTACTTTTTATTAATTTAATAAACTTTTTATTAAAAATGTATAATAATATTTATAATTATTTAAATAATCCTAATTTATTATTTAAATAATCCTTATTATTAAGAAACTAAGATTTATTTAAATTAAAGATATAAAATCCTTTTATAAAGTCTATAAAATAATTTATACTTAAAGAATTTTAAAAATATATTATTATTATCTACCTTTTATCTCCCTTAAGCTTAAATAATTATTATAAAGAATTTAAATTAATTTATAATATTAAATTTTATTTTTATTATAAAATAATTATATTTTCTTTAATTACCTTAAATTTTTATATAATATTTATTAAATTACCTTTTACTTTATATATTTCTTTATTAAGAGGGATAAAAATAAGTAATTTTATTTTTAATAATTTTAAATTATATATTTAATTTATTAATAAAATAATATAATTTTAAAATCTCTTTCTTTCATATTAAAGAATTTAAGGAAGAAGAAATTAAATATTTTAATAAATATAAAATTAAGTATTCTTTAAAAAAAGATAAATAAGATAAGGAAGTAAAGTTTTATATAACTTATAATTATAAATTTAAATAAAAGTAAATAAATAAAAATTAAAATAATAAATTTTAATATTAATGATATTATAAATATAACTTATTTATAAGATAAAAAGTAAAATAAAGGTAAAAAGAGAGTTATATTAATAATTAAAAAGGAATTTTTTTTTAAAAGAAAAGGGGATAATAAAATCTTTTAAATTAAATTTTAAATCCTTAAAAAATAATATGAATATACCTTAATTATTAAAGGTATTAATTAAAAAGGTTAACAAAAAAATAATATAAAAGGAGATAATATAATAAAGGATATAAAAAAAGGATTATAAAAATAAAGTATCTCCTTAACTTTTTATAATATTAAAGAATAAAAAGCTAATAATAAAATATAAATTGAAGGAATATAAATTGATTATAAAATAAATAATTAAAGGATAAATATTAAGAGTTATTCTTAATAAATATAATATAATTATAAGGATTAAGTCTTAAAAGTTTAAGGCTATAATAATATTAAAGATTAAATATAAATATAAGAAAAAAAGTAAATTCATTTTATTTAATACTTAATTATCTTAATCTTTATATTAATTAATTTATAATTATAATATTAAGAGAGATTTAATAATATTAAAAATTAAAAAAATTATTGATCTTAAAAGCCTTATTTTAAAAATTATTAAGAGAAATTATATATAAGTTTAAAAGTAATTTATAATTTTAATCTTTTATTATTATTATTATATAAGAGGCTATTAAAGCTTACTTAATAAGATATTTTTAAAATAAATTATATATAAATTTAATTAAATAAGAAGATTAATTATTATATTAATTATTATATTAATAATAAATTTAATTATAATTTATATTAAGTATATTATAATTATATAAAAAGATATATAATTAATTAAGAATTTAATTACCTTTTATATCTTAATTTAATTTTATTATAATATATAAATTAAACTTATAATCTTTAATAAAATTTATATCTTATATCTTATAATATTAGATTTTATAAGAGGAAGAGGCTTTATCTTATTTAAATACCTCTTAAAATAAAGTTAAGATAAAAATTAAGATAATTTTATAAGGATTTCTTAAAGATCTATATAAATATTTAGGATAAAGTCTCTCTTATTAATAAATAAATAAATACTTATTATTATATTTAATAATTTTATAAGGATTTTTAAAAATAATAACTTTAATTATATTTTATTATATTAATTAACTTAGTAATAAAAAGTTATATATTTCTTTCCTCCTCTATTAAAAGAGGATTAAGATAAAGATTAACATAAAATCTAGGTTTTAAATAAGGCCTTACCTATTAATAAGTAGGCGGATACCCGCTATTACCTAGAGTAGATACCCGCCCCGCTATTAGGGCGAGTTCTAAGGGTACCTACCCGCTCTACCCCGCCCTGTTCCGTAGCGTAATAATAGTAATATATTAAATAACTCTTTTCCCTTATTTTTCCTACTAGGTTTCAAGGTTTTTTAATAAGTATTTAAACTATTATATCCCTAGGAATTAGGATCTAAAAAGGGAGGTAATTATTAGGCTATAATATATATATATCTTATATATTACTATATAACCTACTTAATAAACCTTCCTCCTAAATATAAGATAATATTAATATAATATTTAGTTATATCTTAGTAGATATATATTATCTAGGTACTTCCCCGTATTTTCCTAAATTCCTTAGAGATTAATTCTAGTATATATACTACCTAAGATATTAATATACTATATCCTATATTAAGTTATATTACTTAACTCTATATCTTTTATATTTCCAAGCCGCTAGCTTAGAGCTAGCGGTACCTAGTCTTATATATATCTAAATATAGAAGATCTAGCTTATTATAAAGCTCTTATAATACTTCTATAATCTATTAATAGTCTTAGATATACTTACTTTTTATAAAAGTAAAGCTTATATAAAATAAGGTATTTAGGCTAGTTATCCTAGTAAGTATTATAAGTAAGAGCTTATATTTATTTATCTTATAAGTATAATTAAGAATTAGGACTTTATAATTATCCTTAAGGATCTCTTAAATAGACTTTTTAATAAAGAATATATTTTTAAGTTAGTTACTTATATAGTTCTTTTGTACTTAAATAAACTAATTATCTTACTAGTATAAGTCTCTTATTAAGGCCTAGTTAATTATTAAAGATCTAAGATCCTTAGCCTTTATAAGCTATTTTATGTTATAAATATCCTAGGTAAGAATAATTAAGTTTTCTTTATTACTATTAAGTAAGAGACCTAAGAAAATTATCGCTAGCTTAAATCTAGCCTTTAATTAATTAATAATTACCTCCTTTATTACGCGTATCTAATATCTTACTTAATATAAGGTATATATACTAGATAGGATAGGAGGATAATTATAACTTAAATCCTTAATATCTAAAGATTATAAGCTATCCTAATTTAGAAAAGAGATAATCTTAAATAGATACCTAATTAGCCTACTATTAATTATCCTCTTATTTATACTTTTACTATTTTTTTCAGGTTTACTACCTTAGTTATAATAAAACTAAATATAATAATACTTACTAGTCTTCTTATTAGGCTTACTATAATTAAATAGGACCGTTTAACCTTATAACTTTATATACTATTATAGCTTCTTAACTAGAATATCTAATAAGTAGGTTAAGAGGTTAGCTAGTAGTATTTATAAGTTTATAATAAGTAGATTAGTTAACTTAACTTACTAGTAGAAGAGATTTATTAATTGTTATAATAAAGGGGTTATCCTATTAACTAGCCGCTAAGCCTAAGTAGGTAATACCTAAATTGAAACTAGAAGGATATATACTTATAAGGATAAGAGGTATATACTTATAGTAATAGGATATACGCGTATAAGGATAAAGTATATATATAATAGAAGCCTAATTATATTATTAATTAATAAATAGTTAAAGTTATAAAAGGAATATATTACTCTTTTTTATATAATAAATTAATAAAGCCTTAATATTATTTTAAGTATATTTAACTTAAAGAATTAATATATTTTATTAAATTTAAAGATAAAACTTTAATATTTTAAAGTTAATTTTAATATAATATAAATTAATAAGTCCTAATTATTTACTTAAAATATTAAGAGAGAGTTAAATATATTTATTATTATATATATTAATATAATAATAAGTAAATTAATTAATAATAGCTTTACGATCTTTAAGAAGTTTTAAGGCTCTATTAATATCTTTTTTAATAATAAAGTAAATACTTTATTTATATTTAAAGAAAATAATTATATTATTAATTTTATAAAAAGTAAAGAATTATTTTATAAAAATTTTTATAATTTATTTTAAACTAAGTTAATAAATTTTTAATAAATTTTTAATAATTCTTTTTAAAAAGATTTTATTTATTATTTTATCTTTTTAATTAAAGTACTTATCCTCTTTATATTAAAAAAGGATAATAGGTTATATTTTTATATTAATTATAAAGATTTAAAAATAATAATTTTAAAAAATGAATATTTATTACTTTTAATTATTAAGATATTAAATTATTTAAATAATTTTAAAATCTTTATAAAATTAGATCTTAAAAATATCTATTATAAAATTTATATTAAAGGAGATAATAAATAAAAGATTATATTTTATATTTATTATAATTATTTTAAATATTTAATTATACCTTTTAAGCTTATTAATATATTAATTATATTTTAAAATTATATTAATAAAGCCTTTATAAGACTTATTAATATAATATATATAATATACTTAAATAATATCTTAATATATAACTTTAACTTAATAAATTATTAATAATATATTTAATAAAATAATAAAAATAATTCTTATTATTTATTAATCTTAAAAAGTATTAATTTAATTTAATATTAAATAAATTAAATTTTTGAGATTTATTATTTTATTTTTTAATATTAAGATAGATCTTAAATATATAATTTTTTTTAAGAAATAACCTTAACAAAAAATTTATCAAGATATATAAATATTTTTAAGCTTTATAAACTTTTATTATTAATTTATTTATAATTACTCTTATATAATAAAATTATTTATAAGCCTATTTAAAAGAAATAAAGATAATAAAAAAATGAAATTATTAAATTAAATAATTATTATTAAGGAAATATTTTAAATATTATAAAATACTTTTATTTTTATATTATTTCTTTATTATTATAATTTTATAAAGGTATTTTATATAAAGATTAATATATTAAATTTTATTATAAAGATAATTTTATTATAATAAAATAAAAATGAATATTAATAATTTATTATAATCTATTTTAAAAATTAATTAACTTAAAATAAAAATAATTAATTTATTATTATTTATTATTTATTATTATAATAATAATAAAATAATTATAATATTATTTAAAAGGTAATAAATTAATTATTAAAGTATAAATTAATTATAATAACTTTAAAGGATTTAATAAATAAAAGGAATTCAATTTTAAATAATTATAATAAGTATTAAAGCTTATTATTTATAATTTTAAAATATTTTATTATTTAAGGAAATTAAACTTTATAAATATATTATTTTATTATCTTAATTATAAGAGAAAGTCTTCTTTAAATATAAAGTTATTATTAATATTATAAAATAAATTTACTCTTTAAAGGAATAAAGATTTTAAAGAAATTAAAGATATTATTATAATTATAATTATAATTTTTATATTTTATATTATAAATATTTAAATTATTATATATTAAAAAAAGCTCTTTATAATAATATTTAAAGGCTTATAAAGACTTTTATTAAGGATATTAAAAAATATAATAATTAAATAAAGTCCTTTTAAAAGGTATTAACAATATATTATTATAATTAATTATAAGTATAAAATTTAAATTCTAAAAGATTATTAATATTTAATAATTATTATTATATCCTTAAAGATAAAGTATTATAAAGAGTAAGGACTACTACCTAATCCTAGGCGCTTAAGTACCTAATAGGCTTAACCTAGAGCGCGACCTTTATAAGATATAAGATAGTTTATAGTATAATAGTCTAACTAATACTTATATTTACAGTCCTAATATAGTATTACCTAAGGGGAATAGCTAGTATTATAGAAACCTATACGCGAACTTTAATAATAATATAGAATAATTATCTAAGGTTAATCCTTAACATGTATAAGGCTACGCTAGTACTAATATTAAAGGCGGAGGTAATAATTCCCCTAATTTAAGTATAACTTAATAATTTAATAATAAAATATTAAGCGCTTTATAGTACCTACGCGAGTATAATAGTAAGGAATAAAAAGATCTAATATTAATTAAAAGGGAAATATAATAAAATTAAATACTAGGCCCTTACTTTAATATAAAAGAAGGAGAAATAGGCCTTATAACAGCTTAGAGTTATAAGCTAGAATTAAGTAATAATAGGTATTTATTAAAAGGCCTATTAATATAATTTAATAAGGGATATTAAGGAGTTTTAAGATACTAATAATATCTTAATAAAAGTAAAGGATTAAAAATAACTTTAATACAAGGAGTAATAAGAGGCCTATTAAATAATTATCTTAAAGGAAAATTAAGCGCTAATAATTAAGGGCCTCCTGTTAAATAATTATATTAATTATTATTAAGGCTTAAGGAAGGTAGAGAACTTATTAATAGCTTAACTTTATAATAGGAAAAATAACTTTAGAGTATTTCTACTTAAGGTTAATATCCTAAGGATCTAAAACTCTAAATATAATTATAGCTAAATAAAATAGGATATAAAGTATATCCTCCTCTTCTACTTAAAATCATAAGAGTTAAGATTAAACTTAATTAAAGAAGCTAGAACCTATAACTTTAAGGAGATATTAATTAAGTTAAAGGATACTTATATAATAGTTTATTAATTAATAAAGATAGACTACCTAAAATAATTTTAACTTATTAAGCTTTAGTTAAAGTAAATAAAACTCTCTTAAGAAGTAATCCTACTACTAAAATTAATAAAGATATTAAAAATAAAATAAAAAGAGAAGGTAATTAAAGAATTATAAAGATATTATTAATTAAATATAATAAAAAATATAAATCTAATAAAAAGGACTTATTAAGCTACCTAATAAGTAAAATATTATAAGAAAAGGAGGTAATAAGTAAAAGTTTTTAGCTATAAAAGGTTTCTTCTACGCCCTATTATAATAGGATACAGTAGCTTTACTACTTTTCCTACTAGGCGGGTATACCTAAGTGTAAAAGACTACCCTTATTAATATAAATAATACTAGAATAGGCGTATAAATAATTAATTAATCAAGTATTATAAAGTAAGCTTATTTATTATTATTATAATAATCCTTTAATAAGTTACTTTAATATTAAGAAGATATATAATCTTTTTACTTATAAATATTAAAATAAAAGCTTAATTTAAATTATTAAATATTATTAAACTTATAATATTTATTTATAAACTATTTAATTTTATTATTAGGTTTATAATAAACTTAATTCATTTTTAATTTTAAAGAAGCTTTAAAAGGAGATTTTTATAAACTTTATTATAAATTTATATCTTAATAAATATAAGAATATAATTTATAACTTAATCTTTATTATTATAAATTAATCTATTAAAGTAATAAGGTATATCCTTATTAATATAATAATTAATATTATATAATTAATAAAAACATTTTATAAAATAATAATATATTAATATAATATATAAAATAATATATTAATAATAAAAGCTTTATATTTGTTAATACCTTCTACTTAGTTATTAACTTTTACTTTAAAATAAAGAGGCGCCTTAATATTACTTCTTGTTTATAAATAAATAAATAAATTAAATATTAAAATTAAATATTTATATATTATTTATATATCTTTATAAATAATATTTAAATTAATTAAGTTAAGTAGTTATTTATAATTAAATTTATATATATAAATAATTATTATTCCTTTATTAAAATAATATTATTCTATCTTATATATAAATATTATTTTAAGATTTATTAAGAACTTAAGGATAAATCCTTAAAAGAATAGATATTTAATATAAATAAAAAGATTAAATTATTATAAGTTATAAAGGATAAAGCTATCAAGCGCCTTTAAATTATATAAGAATCTTAAGCTAAATATTATAATAAGAGTTATAAATTATAAATATATAATATTAATAAATTAATAATATTAATTATAAAGAATTTGAAATAAAGATACTTAAATAAGAAGTTATCTTATAAATTTATAAGGCCCTTTAAAATTATAAATAAAGTTAAAATATAAATATATTACTTATTATTACTTTAAATTTATAAGATTTATAATATATTTTATATTTTATTATTAAAACCTTATTATCTTTATAATTATAATAATTAATAAATATCTTTATATAAGCTCTTAAACTTATTAATAATAAAGAATAATAAGAGGTTAAAATAATTATTAATAAAATTAATAACAAATAAGATATTTAATATAAAGTTAAATAGATAAGTTAAAATAATAAATATAATTAATAAATACTTAATAAAGACATTAATAAGATATATAAATTAACTTAATTTTATAATATATAAGTAGGTAATAAGTATAAGTATAATAAAAATATTTAATTAAAAATATATATAATTAATAAGTAATAATAATATAATAAGTTATATAGTAAAGTAAGTACATATTTAATAAGCCTATATTATAATTATACTTACTTATATAAGTAATTTAAGTAGGAATATACTTTTATTATATCTATTTATATATTTATAATAGTTATAATATATTATATTTAAAAGAATACTATTAATCTTAATATAATTTAATAAAGATATTAAGGATATACTATTAAATAGTAAGCTTAAGTACCTTATATCTTCTAAAATCTAATATTAAATAAAATATATTAATAACTTATCTATATTATAGTATAATTATAAAGATTAATTATTAAAGCCTTTAAATTTAAGCTTAATACTATTATTAGAGTTAAAGCCTTATTAAAGATCTTATAAGTTAAACTAAAGTTACTTATAAGACTTTAATAATATTAATTCCTCTTTATATTATTATAAGCTATTAAGTTTAATTTATATAACCTTTATTTAGCCTTTTAACTTATTAATACGCGCTTTAAGCTTCCAATTTAAACTTTATAAGTTAGTTATAATTTAAAGGACTTATTTACTTATAATTATTATTTACTTATATATTTTTTATTATTAAGTAATCTTCTTATTAAGTTTCTTTCACTTTTTTTCTAAGATATTATATTAACTAAGTATTTCTAAGAGTTATATAAATTATCTTATCTTAATATAATATAAGGTAGGAATTTATATATATTAATAATTATATTATTATTAAGTTAATAATAATATACCTTAATATAATAATTATAATCCTTTCCCTTTATAAAATAAGTTTTATAAGGGAGATTTAATATATTATTAATATTAATATACTATCTTAGAGTAAGTATATATAAATATACTTAATTATAGAAGTCTATAATGAATTAATATATTAATAAATAATAATATAATAATAATATAATAATATACTTATAAAGTTATATAATATATATATAATAATAAGATATTATATATTATATATTAATATTAATATTAATACTATCTTATAACTAATATAAGTACTTATAAGAGAAGTTATAAGAGTTATAAAGAAGATAAAACTTTAAGATAAGAAGTTTATTATTATATTATTATATTAGTAGGTATATAATAAAGTTATATAATTAATAATAATAGATACTAACCTTCTATCTTATTTTATATTAGATATTAATAGAGACTAATATATTTATTATTATATCTTAATATATCTACCTAATAGGAGTTACGTATTATAATATTATACTAGGTATATACCTACTATCTATTATTATATATTAATAGTAATAGGTAATAGTATATTATTATATTACTATAATACTATCTTACTATTAATATAAGTTATAAGTATAATATTATAAAGTACTTTATAAAGATTTAGTTTACTATTAATATATATTATATTTATAATATCTTTATAAAGTAATAATAGTTTTATTCTATTATTAATATATATTATAAGTATAACTATTATTAGATAGATAAGATAATAATATTATAGATACTTATATATTATTTACTTATAAGATAATATATTCTTTATATATCTATTAAATAATATTATTATCGCTTTATAAAGGTTTTAATATATATATACCTTATATATAATAGCTAATACTACTATAATAATAATATATTAAATATCTCTTTTCCCTTATTTTTCTTACTAGGTTTTAAAGTTTTTTAATAAGTATTTATATTATTATATTCCTAGGAACTAAGGCCTAGGAGGGGGGGTAATTATAGGATTATAATATATATACGCCTTATATATTACTATATAACCTACTTAATAAACCTTCCTCCTAAATATAAGGTAATATTAATATAATATTTAGCTATATCTTAGTAGATATATATTATCTAGGTACTTCCCCGTATTTTCCTAAATTCCTTAGAGATTAATTCTAGTATATATACTACCTAAGATATTAATATACTATATCCTATATTAAGTTATATTACTTAACTTTATATCTTTTATATTTCTAAGCTACTAGCTAAGAGCTAGTAGTATCTAGCCTATTATCCTACTACTTTTATAGGAATATCTTAGATAACTAATACTTTTCGAAGTAAGAGTTAATAGTAGTAAAGAGCTTAGTTTTTAAGAATATAATAATAGAAGATTATTACTTTAATAGTAATTATCTTTTATTAACTAAATCTACTATTCTTTATAATTAGTTCTACTATCTTATAATTAAACTACTAATATCTTATCTAAATACTACTAATTATTAAAGATATATCTTATAATACTAGAAACCTCCTAGTAAACTAATTATATTAAGTTAGTACTTTAAACTTAATTTTAAAATCTAACTTAAGTCTTAGTAAGTTAATTCTAAAAGTAGGTATTAAGTATTTAAGTTAATATTAGTAGTAAGATTTAAGTATTTAAGTTAATACTTAACTATAAATTACGTTTATAAATAGAAACAGGGCCCTACTAGCTCCTAGATATCTACTAGGCGTCCTAGGAACTTATATAGCCTATCGCTTACCTATAGCGCTATATATCCTAATTAGGCCTCCTAGGACTATATAAGGTAGGCCTAGGAAGGGCTTAGAGCTCGCCTAGAATAAGCTTAAGGGCGTACCTTAAGGTAGGCCTAAGGGGTAGTTTTTAAGCGGCTTAAAGATAGCCTTAAGATAGGCCTTAAAGTAAGCTAAAAGAGTATACTAAGTATATTATATCTTAAGCTCTAAGAATAATCTTTAAGGAGTTATATTATTTATTATCTTATTAAAGACTATAATTTTTATAATACTAGGAAGGTTTTCTATTAAAGGCTTAATATTAAGCCTCTTAAGTCTTAAAGGTAGATTACTTTAAGTTTTACTTAAATATCTTAATATTTATAATTAATAGTAATCTTTAAGATATTACTCTTAAAGTAATCCCTAATATTAAGGACTTTTAATAGCTAGAATTAATTAATTTAGCCTAAAGTATTAAGTATATATTATAAGTTAACTTTAGATAGTAAGCTTATTATTACTAGTAGGATAATAGTAATAGTAGTTATATAAGCTTAAAAGCTTATATATAGTAACTTTTATAAGGGCTAGTACCTAGTATATAACTTATATATAAGGCTTATATATAGGTATTATAAGGGCCTTAGCCTAGTATCTAGTAGTATCTACTAGGTATAATACCTAATATATCCTAGGATACTAGATCTTAGTATATATATACCTTATATACTATTATATAACCTAATTAATAGATCTTCCTTATAAATATAATATAATAGTAATATAATATTAGATTATATTAAATAGATATATATCTTCTAAATATTCTCTTATAATTTCTTAAGTTCCTTATAAATTAATTTTAATATATATATTACTTAAGATATATACTACTTAAGATATTAATATATTATAACTTATATTAAGTTCTATTACTTAGTTTTATATCTTTTATATTTCCTAGCTACTAGCTTAAAGCTAGTAATATTAAACCTTATATTTTTAATCTTTTTATCTTTCTTTAAGAATAGATTTAGAATTATTATAGTATTAACTTCTCTTTATAATTAATATATTAACCTTAATAATAATATAAAACAAGTCCTTTAAAATAATATACTTAAAGATTATTATTAGAGTAATATATTATAATTAAGTATTATAATATTAAAAGAGAAAGTTATTATTTAAAAAAAAGGATAAGGTAATTACTTTAATATCTTATATTAATAAACTTTCAAAACTTAAATTATTAAAGTCTTAATAATAAGTATAATTATTATTATATTAATAATATTATATACTTATATATATATATATATATTCTTTACTAAATATTTTATTATACTAAAGTCTTATATTACTTATTATATAAATTCCTTAAAGAAAGATATTAAAATTTAATAATATTTTTATTAATAAGTATATAATCTTTATAAGATAATATATAAATTCTTTAAATTTAATTTATTTAATTTAATTATAAGTTTAATTAACTATTATCTTTTTATTTATAAAAAATAAGAGATAATATATTTATAACTTAATTAAAAGGTTTTAAATTTTGAATTTTATTGAAAAGAGTTAAAGTTTAATCTATTACCTTTTAATAAAGGATATAAGGCCTAATTTTTCCTTAGAAAGTTTAAAATAAAGTTTATTAATAATATTTTAAAAAGATATAAAGAAATTCTTATTTAAATTATTATCTTTAAAAATATTTGAAAATATAAGTATTATAATAGTATTAGAAAATACCTGTAAAAATCTAGATTTTTATATATATTAGGTAACTCACCTCTACTACCTAGCGATCGTAAGTCTTAGCGTAGTCAGACATGGATTTTAGTATACTAACTAATAGAATCAGTTATATCTTTGTCGCTAACAGGCCGATGTACATGATTTTTGGGGCGATTTGCTCCGTAGGCCCATGCGCATCATTTCTACCATTTGTTTGGATATGTATCATAATGTGTGGACGTTGAATGGTCGGTAATGTAGCATAGTCAGGCATGCTGGCGACGTCTTGGCAACGTCTTGGCGTAGTCAGACACATGAATTTAGGTGTGTAAAGTCATGGAATCAGTTATATCTTTGTCGCTAATTGGCCGATTAACGTCATTTTGGGGTGCATGTACTCCGTAGGCCTATGCGTATCATATACACTGTTTGGATATGTATTATAATAAGTGGACGTTGATTGATCAGTATGTTAAGGTATAGGCATAGCGGGGAAATCGGTGCCAAGACCTATGGATTTAGTAGGTAAAATCATAGAATTAGTTATATCTTTATCGCTAATAGGCCGATTTATATAAATTTTAATATATACTACTCCGTAGGCTTATACGTATTATTTATATAATTTAGATATATATTATAATAAGTAGACGTTAATTAGTTAGTATATTAAGATATACTTAAGTAATATCTTAATATAATTATATTATATAGATTTTAATATATTAGTTAATAAAGTTAATTATATCCTTTATATTAATAAAAAGTATAGTATAAGTTTTATAATATTAGATATTAATAATAAATATATATCTTTTAATATTAACTAATTAAGATTATATATATATATATAATATATAAATACTACTATTAAAAGGCTTAATATTTACTTAAATTACCTTAAGAGAGATTATTTTTTAATTTAATTAAAGGATATAATTCTACTATTTATAATTAATTAATAAGTATAGATAAGAATAAAAGATCTTTAAAGTTTAAATATCTAGATTTTCTATTATAATAAAGAGGTTTTAAGTTTATAAAAAAAATTAGATAAAAATTAAAAGATAATAAAAGAAATTAAAAGATTATTATTTAAAAATTAAATATATAAGTATTAATAATAATTAATAAATAAAATTTAAAGAAGATAAATTGAAGTAAAAAGTTAAAGATATTAAAGGTAATATATTAATACTATTAATATAATAAAAATAGATTAAATCTTATAATTATTTTAAGATATTATTATAATAAAAAGATAAATAAAACTTTAAAGAAATTAATATTATAAAATAATAATTTAATAAGATATAAAACCTTATAATATTATTTTATTATAATTATAAATATAAATATTTAATAAAAGTAATATATATATATATAACTTATCAATTATATTATTAGTTAATAAATAATTAGGATTATAAAAGAGAATATATTACTCTTTTTATATAATAAATTAATAAGACTTTATATTATTTTAAATATATTCAATTTAAAGAGATTATCTATTTTATTAAATTTAAATTTAAAATATTAATAAAGAACTAAATATATCTATTATTATATATAATAATATAATAAGAAATTTATTTATTAATAATTATTTTTTAAAAAATGAAGAATTTTGAAATTTCTATTAATATCTTTTGAAATAATAAAATTAATATATTATTTATATTTATTAAAAATAATTATATTCTTAATTCTATAAGAAATAAAGAGTTATTTTATAAGCCTCTTTATAACTTATTTTAAAATAAGGTAATAAAATTATAATTTATTAATTTATTTCTTTAATTCAAATACTTATCCTCTTTATATTTAAAAAGGATAATAAGTTAAATATAATAACTTTAAAAAATAAATATTTATAACTTTTAATTATAAAGATAATAAATATTTTAAAAAATCTTAAAATCTTTATAAAATTTAATTTTAAAAATACCTATTAAAAAATTTATATTAAAAAATTAATATATTATATTATATTAATTATATTATATTATATTAATTATTTTAGTTATTTTAATTATATCTTTTAAACTTATTAATAATATCTTAAGCTTATATTAATAAGACTTTTATAAGACTTATTAATATAATATATATAATATATTTAATTAATATCTTAATTTATAACTTTAACTTAATAAAATATTTAATAATTATTAAAATAATTAAAATAATTAATATTAATTAAACTAAATTTTAAAAGTTTATTATTTTAACCTTTAATATTAAGATAAATTTTAGATATATTAGAATTAATAAAGAATAATCTTAATTTAAAATATATTAAAATATATAAATCTTTTTATACTTTATAAATTTTATTATTAATTTATTTATAATTACTCTTATATAATAAAGTTACTTATAAGCTTACTTAAAAGTAATAAAGATTATAAAAAGATTAAATTAAAAAATTAAAAAATTAAAAAATTATTATAAAAGATATATTTAAAATATTATATAATCTCTTTATTTATATATTAATTCTTAATTATTATAATCTTATAAAGGTATTTTATATAAGAATAATTTTATTATAATAAGATAAAAATAAATATTATTAACTTATTATATTTTAATCTTAAAAATTAAAAAATCTTAAATGAAATTATAAGACTTATAATTATAATAATAAGATAATAATAATATTATCTAAAATATAATAAATCTATTTTTAAAGTATAAATTAATTATACTAACTTTAATAAATTAATAAATAAAAGGAATTTAACTTTAAATAAATTTAATAAAGATTTAAGTCTATTCTCTATAATCTTAAAATATCTTATTTATTAGTAAATCTTAAACCTACTTAGAGCGAGAGAGGAAGTTATAAGTCATATAAGTTATATTAGCTACCACGAGTAGGTATTAGTAAATTAAAAATCTAAAAAAAAAATTTACGCGGGGACGCTAAATTAGTAGTTTTTAATTTCAGGTTTTTTAAAATTCAAGCTCGGGCCGAGCCGTTTCTTAAGGGAGGAGCCGGAAACCTCTCTAGCTCGCTTTCTATCAACGAATCTAAAAATAGACTCCGGATTTAGAATCTTTACTAAAAAATATACTAGTATAGTAAATTTATAGCCCCCCCCCTTACTAAGGATAGGTAAATTTATTAAAATTTATTAAAGTCTAAAAACCCTTAAGTTACTAAGAGTTAGTCTAGTTAGCTACTAACTCCTAAGTATTTAACCTCCTAAAACCTACTTATTTTATATTATAATCGCTTAAGAGCGATAATATAGGATATTTCTATTAAACCTATTAAAATCGACTCCTAAGTACTTATAATACTTAAAGTAGGCTATAGATTTTTATAGATATTATTTAAGGAAGTTAAACCTTATAAATATAATATTTATTAAATTAATTATAAAGGAAAGTCTCTTTTAAATATTAAATTATTATTAATATTATAAAATAAGCTTACTCTTTAAAGAAATAAAGTAATTATTATAATTATTATAATTATAATACTAATATTTTATATAATAAATATTTAAATTATTATATTTAAATAGTATATAAAGATTATATTAAAAGAAATTCTATATAATAATACTTAAAAATTAATAAAGACTCTTATTAAAAATATCTAAAAAGATAATAGATAAGTAAAGTCCTTTCTAAATATAATTATTATATATTATTATAATTAATTATAGGTAATACTACTATTATAATCCTTTTACTTATAAATATATCCCTCCTAATAGGATTTAGTATAGTATAAGCGGGGTAACCTATTAATAAAGTAGTCTTCTAAGCCTAATCCTAATATAATTTACTAGAAGTAGCTCCTAGACGTAATCCTACTTAAAAGTAGCCCGTAATCCTAATTTTATTCCTTAGAAGTAGCCTCCTAGATGTAACTCTAACGTTATTCCTTAGAAGTAGCCCCCTAGGCGTAATTCTAATACTATTCCTTAGAAGTAGCTAGGCGTAATCCTAACGCTAGTTCCTAGAAGTAACTACTAAGGCTAGATCCTAACGTTATATCCTAGGAATTAGTTCTATATAAGTAGCCCTAATACTATTACCTAGAAGTAGCCTTCTAGGCTAAGTTCTAATACTATTATCCTAAGGTATTACTATAATACCTAGCCTATACTACGCTAACTCTATTAGGGGGGATGTAATTATAGATAAAAGGAGGATATATCTATAAGTAAAAGAATTATAATAGTAGAGTTAACTTTAATTATTAGTATAAAGTTTAAACTCTAAGGAATTATTAATATTTAATAATTACTTTTATATTCCTAGGAATAAAATAAGATAAAATAAATTTATCTATTATTATTATAATAACCTTTTAATAAATTACTTTAATATTAAAAAGATATATAATTTACTAATTATAAATATTACTATAATAGAAGTCTAACTTAAGTTATTAAGAATTATTAAACTTATAATATTTATAAGTAAATTAAGTTACCTTATTATTATATTTATAACTAGAAAATAATTATAAAAATCTAGATTTTTATATATTTTACCTTTACTACCTAATAGTTATATAGTTTAGTATAGTTAGATATATAGATTTTTAGTAAAAGAACTAATAAAATTAGTTATATCTTACTACTAATTAGCTAATTTATACTATTTAAGGGGTAATTTACTTTATAAGCCTATATATATTATTTATACTATTTAGATATATATTATAATAATTAGGTATTAATTAGTTAGTATATTTAGATATCTTAGTAATATCTTAGTAATATCTTAATATACCTATATTATATGAATTTTAATATATAATCTAATAGAATTAGTTATATTATTATTACTAATAGGCTAATTAATATTATTTTAATATATATTTACTTTATAAGCTTATATATATTATGTATATTATAATAAGTAGATATTAATTAGTTAGTATATTAAGATATAAGTATAATAGGTAAATTAATACTAAGATATATAGATTTAATAGGTAAACTTATTAAATTAGTTATATCTTTTATATTAATAAGCTAATTAATATTATTTTAGGATCTATATACTTTATAAGCTTATATATATTATATATACTATTTAGATATATATTATAGTAGGTAGATATTAATTAGTTAATAAGGTAGTATACTTAGATATTCTAGTAATATCTTAGTATAATTAGATATATAGATTTAGGTATATAAACTTATAGAATTAGTTATATCTTTATTATTAATAAGTTAATCTATATTATTTAGGAGGTAATTAACTTTATAAGCTTATATATATATATATAAATATAATAGAAAATACCTTAAATAAGTAAGTATTAAGTAGTAAAGCATTCAAGAAATATATATAAGAGGTAAGTAGGGGAGTAATAAGATGTCCTAGTCCTAATTAGGCGCCTAATAGGGGTAGTAGTAATAGAGATAAGAAGGAAGGAGAGTATAAAGGACTATATATTAAAGTAAGAGCTATAAGGGTCTTTATTCTACTTATAAACTTAATAAACGTGATAATACTTAGACTATAATATATATATACTATAAAGTTATAAATAAGTTAAGTAGCTAAGCTATTATAATAATAATAGCCCTTAAAGTTATTAAAAATATATAATTTAAGGACTTAAATATATTTAAATAGAAGATTTTAATAGCGGGTATTAATCTAATATAAATATATATTAAAGAACTCTAATAAAAAGGAAGAGAGTATAAGAAGAGAGTATAAGCCCTTAATAGGCCTAAGATTACTAATTAGGCTAATACCTTAATAAAATAAGGCTCCTTATAAGGCTAATAAAGTTAAGGGAATCTCTTTATAAGGAATATACTATCATTCCCCTTATAAGGCTTATATATATAAACGCTAAGGATAGCTAAGGCTAAGAGGATCTAATAAATATTAATAATATTAAAAGATAAAAAGGAGAGGTAAGTAGTAGTAAGAGTAATAAATAAGAGGCTATTTATAATATTCTAAGCCTCTAATTCTAAATATATATTAAAGATTATAATAGTAAATAGAATAAAGAGTAAGGATATATTATTATAAATTACTTTAATAGAGGTAAGAGTAGTATTAAAGAGGGAGTAAATATAAATAAATATAATATATTACTTTATAATAATAATAAGGAAATTATTTAATATAGTAATATATAAGATATAAGTATCTATCTTTAATATAAAAAACTAATAGATAATTAAAGAAAAGATTTAATAAAAGAATAGGATCCTCTATCCTAATCTAAATATAATAAAGGGGAGATAGCTAATATATATATCTTAAAAGGCTTACTCCTTATTTATAATAAATATTATATTACTAATAATAGTATATAACTTAATTAGGAAGGATATAATAAAGATAAATAAGATAAAATTTATAAAGTAATATAAATAAAGGATTAAATTAATATAATATTTTAAATATTAATTATAATTAGGATTATAGTATAATAAAGTATAAAGTAAAGGTTATAAATACTCTTTAAGGGTATACCACGTATAAATAATAAGGTTACTCCTCTTAATCTAATAAATACCTAATAAGAGCTAGGGAGAGATAATATATTAAATAATAGGTTATAAATAAGATCCTATTTTATAAGATTAAATAGGAATAAATAGTAATAATAATAAATATTAAGGGATTTATAATTATAAGAATAAAGAAAAAGAGGAAGGTTATAATTAATTAAAGTAATATATAATATACTTAATAATAAGGAGTAATTAAGGTTATAGAGATCTAAGTATAAGCTAGGAAGACTACCTATCTTTAAAAGGCTCTTAATAAAAGAGTTAAGTTAAAAGATATTAGAGGTAAAGATAAGTAGTAATAAAGAGCTATAAAATAATATTAATAAGCTACTTATAAAGATAGTAGTAAATAGCCTTATTAATCCTAGGAAAGGTACGTAGATTACTTATAAGGAAATTAATATATAAGAGGAAGGTAGTAATACCTTAAATTTAAATATCTAATATACTAACCTTAAAGATATTATAATATAATATTAAAAGTAAAACAGGTATAATAATAATCCTCTTAAAGAATTAAGATATTTAAGATATAAATATCTTAATAATTTAAGAAATATATTATAATATTAGGAATTATTTATTATATAATTCTAGCTCTAAAGCGTTCTTCCTAATATATAAAGTAGAATAAGATATATAAATATACTTTTATTTTAATAAAAGACTTTAAATAGATAGTTAAGAGGTAGAATTCCTTATAAAAGATATTAATACCTTAAAGCTTTAATTCTATACTTAAGAAAATAAAGAGTACCTAGCCTACTTCTAATTATATAATATATATAACTTAAGCCTGTTATTAATAATAAATAAGAACCTATTAAGTCTATTAATAATAAATAAAGGGGTTAAATATCTTAGGAAATATATTATAATAAGGGATTTTAACCTCTATTACCTTAATTAAAAAAACCTAGGATAATTCTTATATTACCTTAAAGTAGACTAGCTAGCAGGAATTATATTTAATAATAAAATAAACTTAATCTTATTAAATAAAATAATTACTTAAAAGGTAAGAGGATTTAAGAGTATAATTAATTTAATCTTTATTATATTAAAGCTTCTTAATATAATATAAGCCTATTAGGTATACTTTAAGTTATAATTTAACTTTAACTACCTTCTTATATATATAAAGCTTAACTTAAGGATAAAAGAATAATAATATATACCTAAGAAATTATAAAAAATAGTAGACTTAAGAGAAATTAAAAATAAGCTTAAGTATTAAGTTAAAAGCTAAGTCTTAAATTATTAAAGATTATAAATTAAATAAATAATTACCTCTTATAATTATAATAAAGCTTAAAAGGGATAATAAAAAAGATAATCCCTTAAGTAAGGCTTAAAGATAGGGGGAAGACCTTTTAAAACTTAAAATATTAACTTATTATAAAGAATATTATAAGAAGTATAAAAGTATCTTAATAAAGTAAAGATATTATTATAAAGAGAGCTATTAAAGAAAGAGATAAGATATTATAAATAAAAAAGGTAATTAACTTTAAGAAGAAAGTTTATAATATTATTCAATTATAAGAAGATATATAAGGCTTTATTAAATAAATAAAGAATAATAACTTATTTTTATAATCCCTCCTTAAATTCTCCTTTTTAAAAAAAGATAATAGGAGTAAGGTAATTATAACCTTTAAAAAGAAGATAAAAGTCTTATAAGTAATATTCTTTTTATCCCCCTTATAAGAGAACTTAAATAATATTAAGGATATAAAATACTTATTACTAATAAACTCTAATAATAAGATAATATATAAAGAAGTCTAATAGGCTATTTATAAATTAAAATAGAATAAGGCTTTAAAGATTAATAGGATCTTAAATTAATTTTTAAGGTTAATAATAAATAAGCTTTTAAGGGAGCTTACCTACTTATTTAATATATACTTCTCTCTTAACTATTACTTAAGGGAATTTAGGAAAGCTAATATAATTATCTTAAAGAAATTAAAGAAGAGGATTATATAATAATTAAAGTATCCTATCTTATAATATTATTAAATACCCTTAAAAAGGCCTTAAAGTTAATAATTATAAGGTAATTTAATAATTATATTAAAAGTTAAGGCCTCCTCTCTTAAAAATAAATAGGGATATAAAGGAGGAGGTTAATTAAGATAATATTAAAGATTATTATAAATATAATAGGAATAATATAACTATCCTTCTTTTATTAGATATTATAAGGGCCTTTAATAATATCTCTTATTAAAGACTTATTTATAACCTTAAGGATAAGTAGATACTCTATTATATTATAAGTTAAATAAAAAGCTTCCTAATAAAGAGGTCTTTATTTATTACTATTAAGAGGATAATAAATAAGATAAAATTAATAAATATAAAGATTTCTTAAGAGTTATTAATCTCCCCTATCCTCTTTTTAATCTTTAATACGTTACTAATTAAGGAGTATATAATAATTAAATTATCATTATAAATTAAAGAATTTATAAATAATATCTACTTATTAATATATTAAAAAAAAATTTAATATATAAAATTTACCTTAAATAGGCTTTAATATATAAGGTAAGCTTTATCTCTTAAAAGTATAAATTAATTTATTTTACTTATTACCCCTATTATTTTAATATAAATATAATAATTAACTTAAGATAAATAATAATAAAATCATAAATAGAGATTAAGTTCTAAGATTATATATTAATAATAAATTATAATAAAGCTTATACTTAAGGAGGATATAAATAAAGCTTATTACTTAAAGCCTTATCCTTTTTATAATATTAATATTAATATTAATATAAGGAGCTATCCTTAATAAAGCTAAGAGGATATATAATATAATAATATAATTAATAATAACTTATATATCTATTATATAATATATATTATAAGGCCTAAGGGAAATAATAAAGGTATATATAAAGAAGCTTAAAGTTATCTAAAATAACTACTTAAAATATATATTAAGGATATGTAAAATTATCTTAATATAAATATTAAAGGTAAAGGTAGAGATAATCCTTATATAATTAATATTAGATTATTTAATTCTCCCTTAATATATATTAAAAGGGGTTTACCTAGTAATAGTAATAAAGAATAGATATATTTAAAGGAGGCTAAAGGCTAAAAGAGGGAGAAGGAGAAAGGTAATAAAGTCTCTTATAAAGAAGAAAGATAAATAGGCTTTATATTCTTTATACCTAGATAATTAAAATATAATTATAATTAAAGGAGTAACCTAATACCCTTAAAAAATTAAGAAGATAATATATAATTAATAAAAGTCCTCTTAAGATATAATATAAAGAGAATATTAAGTAAGATTAAGAGTTAAGAACTATCCTCTTATTTAACTTAAGGGCTTATAAATTAATAAAAGGACTCTTTATAAAGGTCTTTAAAAGATTAAGAGCTCCGCTTTTATATAAAAAAGAATAGGAAAAATAGGACTAACTACCTTCTTATATTAATATAAAGTCCCTAGCTTTATATTTATAAGCTATAAATATAATTAATATAAGTAAGATATAAAGTATATCCTTATTAATTATCTTAAATTCTAAGACTACTATTAGGAGCTAATAGACACCTTAGGCGTAATAGATACTTATAGGATACTAGTAAATATAAGAGGGATTAAGTAGGTAGGAAAGTAGATAATCTAGACTAGACTATTAAGCTAGTTCTTACTTATAGTAATATAATTATACTAAAATTAAGTTAAGTTATAAGCCTTTACTATTAAGGTAATATTTATTATTATAATATATAAGCTAGTCCTAGGAAGCTAGAATAATATAGTAGTAAATATAACTACCTATTATAAAGGACTAAATATAATATAAAGTAGAAATAGACTAGTAGTTATAAGAAGGATAGGAATAGTAGGGGTTTTTATCTATACTTATACCTAGTATAGTTATAAGGTTTCCCTTATAAGTTATTAGGACTATACCTAATATATTTAAGTATTATATCTAAGTATTATTATATAGTATTATTATACTAGACCTAAGACAGCTAATATAAGGTCTTAGTATATATAGTTATTAATACTTAATAGCTATATTTTATATATATCTTATACTCTTTAACTAGTTATCTTAATTTATATATCCTTATAACTTATCTCTAGGCTAGTTTTAATATTATAACTAGCTTATTCTAATTTACCCTTATTAATTAGTAAGGTAAAATAAATAATTAATAGCTTATATTTTAAGTAAGTATAAATCTTACTAATAATATTAATAAGGAATTAAGACTAACTTATATTATATATAAATTAATAATAAAGAAATACGCTAGTTACTTATATTATAAATAAGATTATTAGAAAAGAACTTATATTAGAAGATCCTTTATCTTATATTTATAAAGTAAAATAAGTATATAGGAAATTTAATATCCTACCTTTAAAAAACTATTTAATATAATAGTATAATATCTACTCCTTTTATAAATAATACTAGTAGAAAGAGTAATATTAAATTATCCTTTTATAAATAAATTATATTAAATAGATAAAGAATAACGCTAGTTAATAATTATTAAATAAAGTACTTTTAAATATTATAATATTTTTCTTTAAAAGTAATACTTATTTTAGTAATATTAATTTTATTTATTATAAGAATAGAGATCTTAGCTTAAATTCCGCCTTATATCTTTACGCGTTAGATTATTAGCCTTATATTACAATAACTCTAGTTATTATACCTTTAGCTTTAAGTAGTAATATTTATAATCTCTTAAAGAAGATTAAAGACGATTATTAGTTTATACTATTAAAGGATACTTTATTAGGTAAAGATAATACTACTACTCCTCTAGATATTTATTCTATTATATAATTATAGTATTAGGTAAAGTATAATCCTTAGAAGATATTAAGTATCTTAGATCTATTAAGGATAAAGTAAGATAAGTCCCTTAAGTATATTTAAGACTAAAAGATAAATAATAATAAATATAAGTTAGAAATTATTATAAATACTATTTATATTAATTCTTAGAATATCTTAATTTATATACTTTAAGAGTAATTATTATTAATATAAATAGAAAAGGTATAGCTATTAATAATACTTAATTAAATTAAGATAAAGTAATTATTAGGTAATAATTATAATACTATTCTTATTACTTAAGTAGATTATATTATTATATTATTCTCCTCTTAAGTAATTATCTTAAGTAGTATTATTTTAGAGTTATCTAAGAAGGGACTATTAATAAAGTTTCTAGATCCTCTTATATTTATTAATAAAATAGATCCTACTTAGGATAATTAGGCCTTAAAGATATATAATAAATTAATAGCTAATATAGATTACTATCCTACTATTATATTAAAGTTAGTATATATTTAAACTTATATTATAAGTTTTATAAAGTTTTATTTATAAATATAATTATTTAAGGATATTAAGATATTATATTTATCTTTTATAAATATTTTAAACTACTTTATAAAATATTATAATAATTTATTTTATATTATTTATAATAAGACTTAATTTTAATTATTAGTATAAGATATAAATATATTTAATATCTTTTAATCTTAATTTACTAAGCTATTAGCTAGTTTAAGCTAGAATAAGAAAACGCTTATATCCTTATTAAATTAAAAAGTTTTTAAGTATTTATATTAAATTATTTATTAAGACTTTATTAGCCTTTAGAAGATATATTTATATTACTCTTATAAAGAT
>JAABUL010002953.1_pt1 | contig 26633 bp, 31 predicted proteins | sample 5559151 | NCBI WGS metagenome assembly JAABUL01 (sample SAMN10711876, study PRJNA513368) | rock metagenome | isolation source: Antarctica rocks | place: Antarctica: Victoria Land, Pudding Butte sud | reverse complement strand
GGGTGAGGGCCTCCTTTCCCTCCGGCTCCCCAGAATTGGGGCGGGGGCGATCTTATAGGGGCGGGGAGCCTCTTCTGCACGTTTGGTATATACTCTCAGGTCGCACCTCTTGACAACCTGCCCATGGACTTTGTAAGATAGGCTGCAAGTATCGCAGAAAGAATATCCGATGCGAAGCGGTCTGCTCCGGCGGGGTTGCCCCGCCCCTGGAAGATTGGACAAGACTATGAATGCTATTGACCTACGCGGCAGTGATGTCTCTCGCACCCCGTGCTTCAAACAGCGAATGAAGCAATGCCATGCGCTCCTCGCGCTGATCCTGCTGCTTTGCACCCTCTCGGCCCATGCTAAACCGTTGGCCGCGCCGTATCCCCCTGTTCCCCCAAGTCAGCGGCTGGTCGGGATCGCCTACTCCACCTGGCATGTAGACGCCAACTGGAAAAACGGAGCCTGGGGCACGCCGTCCCTGGGAGATTATGCGTCCGACAACCGCGCTGTCATCCGCCGGCATGCCGCATGGCTGGCCGATGCCGGTGTGGACTTTATCTGGATCGACTGGTCCAACAATATCCAGTATACGTACAGCCCTACGGTGAAAAATCCCACTTTTGACATGATTGAAGGCGCGACCACCGTCATCTTTGACGAGTACGCCAAGATGCGCGCGGCAGGCAAAAAGACGCCCAAGATCAGCATCTTCGCCGGCGTCACCAGCGCCCCGGATGCCACGCATGATGGACGCCTTCAGCGCAAAGCCGATCAAATCTACACGCAGTACGTGGCAAATCCGCATTTCCGCCCGCTGGTGCAGACCTACCTCGGCAAGCCCCTGCTGGTCGTCTACGTCAACACGCCCTCTCCCTTCCAGACCGGCGTTCCGGCGTGGACCGACCCCCGCTTTACCGTGCGCTGGATGACCGGCTATGTCACCGAGCAAAGCAGCCTGCGGACACCGGACCTCGTCAGCAAGTTCGGCTACTGGTCGTGGGAAGATCGCGGCCCGCAGACTTATACGGTCTACAACGGCAAGCCGGAAGCGATGGTTGTTCTTGCCTCGTACCGCAAACAGGGAGACCCTGGCTACAAGTATTACATTCCCGCCGCGCCCCGCAACAACGGTGCAACATTCCGGCAGGAGTGGGCGCGCGCCGACCGCATCGGGCCGAAGTTCGCGATGGTCGTCTCCTGGAACGAATGGTCGCGGGGGGAGCAGCCGTCCCCTGCCGTCAGCAAAGACATCGAGCCATCCAAAGAGTTCGGCCTGTTTTACCTTAACTTGATGAAGCGGGAAATCGCCAAATTCAAGTCGGGCCGATAACCACGCCAGCCCGACGCCTGATGTGGCACCCAAACAGCCTCCGTGTTGTTGGCAAGTTGACTGTCCTGATTTCACCACTGAAAGCCGCTGTTCTTTATGAAGGAATAGCGGATGTTCACCGGCATGCGCCGCAAACCAAATTGTTAACCCTCATTTTCCGCAAGCGATTGGTCAGGACTGGAAATTGTCAGGCGCAGGGAGATCAACTCCCAATTATCCTCAAACCTTTGTAAGCCAGAGATGAAGTACCGGTTGTCATAAGACGCTGGGTTTCGTGGACGCCGCCCCTTGTGCCTCTCCAGAAAAGTAGAATATCCGTCAACACAGACACTCTGCAAGTCCGCCTTGGTCAAAATAAAGAAGCGATCACGTCCACCGGGAGCGGCGATAGCAACGCAGACATAAATCAGGTCTGGATGTTGGATTTGGGCACGCCGCGAACAGTTCTGCACTTTTGTCTCGGTATCCAGCTCAATTTCCATCCACTGCCGAGCATCGCTCGGCCAATTGTCGCTGCGAGACGCCTTGACTTGTATAGGAACCGTGCGGCACTGCTCATCAGTCGCCAAAACATCAAACGTGGGCACGTTTCCTGAAAACGGGGTCGCAATAAAACCGCGCCGTCCCAGTTCCGCGCAGACAAGATACTCGCCGATCTGCCCTGTCAATTTGTTGCCGCGCCCGCTGCTCATGGGATTTATCTGTTCAGTAAAGCCAACAAACTGAAGAAGAGCTAATACCTTGTAATACTACAAAGCGGTAAATTAAAACGAAACACCCGGCGCAGGCTTGCTCTGCATGGCCTGAATGAGAAACGCGGCCAGGCACTGATGCCCCGCGTCGTTGGGGTGTACCCCGTCGTCCGTATAGTCGGCGGCAGGGTCCAGGCCCGCATCGGCAAACGTGTCCAGCACGCGCAGGCCATAGCGCGCCCCGACATTCTGCACCGCCTGATTGTAATCCGCCAGCGTGAGGCCCGCCGCGTTGGGGGTTTGTGCGCCGTGCCGGGCGGGAATGGTCATCAGAACCACCTGCGCAGGCTGCAACTCAAACAGCAGGCCACGCGCCATCGTATCGTAGTCCCACAAGAATGTCCCCTGCTGAAACTGCGCCGGGTCGCCAATGGGGATGCCCTGCGCAAAATCATTGCCGCCGTGCAGCACAACCACCAGGTCGGGTTTGACTTCCAGCACATCGGGCACACGCCCCAGGCCGCTGTTTTCGTCCAGCACCTGTCCGTCGGCATCCCGCCCCGTCACGCACGTTCCGGCCAGCCCCAGGTTGACTTCCTCCCAGCCCATCACCCCGCACGCCATCGTGCTGAACCGCCGCCCCGGCACCGATGCCCCCACGCCTTCCACCACCGACGCCCCAAAGAATACCGCTTTTGTCATGCGCTATTATGTCCCGGTTGGGAGAAGTTTAAGCGAAAGCGTTGCTGCCCCTCTTCCCCGCAGCAGCGTCGTGCCGAAGGGATTGCTTCTGTATTGATACGGCGTTCCCAGCGCATACCAACGACGGAGCAAATCGTTCCGTCGTCGGTACGCCTATGGAAAGAGTGGGAAACGCCGATAACACGCGTTTGCAGCCTCGGCGCGCCGCCATGTTTGGCTGGCTGGATGTGTGGGGTAAACCACAGACACGTTGAGTTTTCAACAAACGCATGAAGACACCAAAGGAAGGGAGTCAACATCTCATGGCACATTTGTATGCAACATTCGCCGACGCCGCCCTCGCGGAAAAAGCGGCAGGGGCGCTGCTGGATTACGGAGTTCGCAAGGAGGACCTGAGCTTGGTCGCCAACGAAGCCCATGGGGCAACGCGCGGCACGGGCGGCATGACTCAAACGGATTTGGGCGGTGCCACGGATACGCTGGGAAACCGGGCTGGGCATGACACGGCCTCGGTCGGCAATCGTCTGGCGCAGGGTGGGGATCGTCTGGCTGGGGCAGTAACCGGTGCTGTGGGAGCCACCGGAACCAGCGCAAACTACGAAGCGGCAGGCACGCAGCGCGAAGGTTTGGCCGATGTGCATGCGGGCATGGCGAGCAAAGAAGCGAACTACGGCACGGCCAGCGGCAGTGCCTACAACAGCGGTGATACGACCGACAACAACACCCGCGACAACGGCGACAGCACCAACATGGCGGCCAAGCACGGCATCAGCACCACCACGCCGGAAGATGCGGGCGAAGGCGCGGTCAAGGGCACGGAAATCGGCCTCGGCCTGGGCATTCTCGCGGGGATCGTGTCTCTGCTCGTGCCGGGCGTCGGCCTGGTGCTGGGCGGCGGCGCCTTAGCGACCGCGCTGGGCGGCACGGCCCTTGCGGCAGGTGCGGGCGCTGTGGCAGGCGGCGTCACTGGCTACCTGAAAGATCAGGGCGTGCCGGGCGAAGCCGTACAGCATTACCAGACAGCAGTGGAAAACGGCGGCGCGATCCTGTCGGTCAACATCCCTTCGGGTAATGTGGACCAGGCGGGCGCGGAGCAGGTGCTGTCCAAGTACGGCGCATCCAACCTCAACGCTTACTAAACTCAGGCGCAGAGAGCAAGACAACAAAGGGCCGGGCTGATCTTCTCAGCTCGGCCCTTTGGCTTGTGCGGCTTCTTAGTGGGAGGAGGCTTCAATGACAGGGCAGGAGCGTTGTTTTATGACTGTGGTACAATATCGCTGTCTCTCCCGAGAGCGGGGCGGGTTAAGGAGCGTGCGATGACAATCACTATTGACCTGCTGCCGGAAGAAACGGAACGCCTGGCGGAGGACGCCCGCAGGCAGGGACTGTCGCTGGAAGAATATATCCACGGGCGTCTTGTCCCAGCCAAGCCCCCGCGCAAGCACAAAATCAGTGAACTGTGGGGCTTAGGCAAGGAACTCTGGCAGGGCGTAGACGTCCGGCAGTACCTGGACGAATTGCGCGACGACCGAGATTATTCAGGGTTGCAGCGCTTCGACCCGGAGTAAACGCCCATGCCCCGAATGGACGACGCTTTGTCCGGGGTGACCCGCATCGGCATGGACACGATGTCGGTGATTTACCCTTCCCCGCCCTGCGTCTCTCAAGCGCAGAGACCCTGTCCTCCGTTCGGGTACAATCAAAACAGCAAAATCAACTTCTGCGGGCTGTCGGCGGCATCTCATGCGCCTTAGCGCCGGAAGTATCAGGCACTATGACCCAACTTCTGTTAGCACGGCACGGCGAGACCGAATGGAACGCCGCAGGCCGCATTCAAGGACATCAAAACAGCAATCTCAGCGCGCGCGGACGGGCGCAGGCGCAGAAACTGGCGCAGCGGCTGGCCCCTCTTCCCCTGCAGGCGATTTATGCCAGCGACCTGACGCGGGCGATGCAGACGGCACAGCTTGTCGCCGATGCGCATGGCCTGCCTGTGCGTCCCCTGCCCGGCTTGCGCGAGCGCAGCTACGGCACCTGGGAAGGTTTGACCCCCGACCAGGTGGAAGCCGCCGACTATGAACACTGGTACCGCTATTATGTCACCCGCGAGTTTGATGCGCCCGTTCCCGGCGGCGAAAACTGGGCGCAGGTGCGGGTGCGCATGGGCGCGGCGCGGGACCAGGCGCGGGCCGACTTTCCCGGCCTCGGCGACAAGGTGCTGCTGGTCGGACACGGAGCCTCCCTGCGGACACTGATTGCCGATGCTCTGGATGCGCCCCTGCCCATGCTGCGGCACTTTCATCTGGAAAACACATCGCTGTCCCGGCTGGACTACCGACCCGGCCATCCGGCCCGTATTGTCTTGATCAACGACACCTCTCATCTGGACGCCGACACAATCCTGGATACATCCCACCTGGAACCCGGCCAATGAGCCGCCCCGCCGTGGTGCTGGGGCTGGATGGCGGGGGCACGCACACGCGCGCCCTGACGGCAATGCCAGACGGCACGGTGTTGGGCGAGGGCCGGGGCGGGGCCTGCAATATCGCCGCCATGTCCCCGCCCGAGGCGCTCCTGTCCGTCACAGCGGCGGCGCAGGCGGCGCTGGCGCAGGCTAATGCAGACGCTTCGCAGGTGCGGGCCGTGTGCGCAGGCGTGGCGGGGGCGAGCATGGAAGCGCGGCGCGCGGGGCTGGAAGAGGCCTTGTGCAGACTCTTCCCGGCGGCGAGAGTGGCGGTCGTGCCTGATTTCGCCGTCGCCCTGGCCGGAGCGACCGGCGGACAGCCGGGCGTCATCGTGATTGCGGGCACCGGTTCGGTGGCGTATGGAAACAATGGCGCGGGCCGTGTCCACCGCACGGGCGGCTATGGCTACTTGATTGACGATGCCGGAAGCGGCTACGGGGTGGGGCGGGCGGCTCTGGCGGCCGTGCTGCGCGGCGCGGACGGCGGGGGCGCGCGGGCGGATGCGCTGACTGCGCGCGTGCTGGCTGCGCTGGGGCTGGGTTCGGCGGCGGAACTCGTGCCCCAGGTTTACGGGGGCAGCATTGACCGGGTCGCGATTGCGTCCCTGGCACGGGTCGTGGCGCAGGCGGCGGACGAAGAGGGCGATATGCAGGCATGCGCCATTTTGATGCGCGCAGGCGGGGCGCTGGCGCAGCTGGCGCATGGGGTCACAGCGGCGGCGTTCGCGGACGGGGAACGCGCGTTTCCCGTCGTTCCCATCGGGGGATTGTGGGGCGCGGGCGCGGCGCTGACGGATGTGTTTTGGCGCTCTCTGGCGCGCGCCGCGCCGCGCGCCGTTAAGATGGACGCAATGCACCCGCCGGTGTACGGGGCCGTGCTGCGCGCCGTTTCGCTTTTGGAAGCCGGAACGCGGACATAAACGCTCCCGCAAAGCGACGTGACCGCCTTCGGCGAAGGCGTGTTCATCCCTGCCTCTTCAAAAGATGGCGGACGCGGCGATGTCTCAGATGCTCAACGACAATCTGAAAAGGAGCCTTGAACCCAATCCGCATCAGGGCGCACCTCCCTTCGTGCATCAGGGCGCACCTCCCTCGGCGTCCACAGCGGCACTCGCCGTGCTGACGACGACAAAAAGTAACGCCCTTTTTTGCCGGCCTCTCCCGCCATGAGGAAGCAGGCGACCTCTGGTCTGTGCCTGCATCACCTGCAAACAAGCAGGCCATTTTAGGAGACGCTCTCAGTTTTCGCCAATCTTTCTCGCGCCGTATCTCCTCGCTTGCCGACCGGTGCGTGGTCCATTGCCGCGGCGAGGCCAAACCGGGGCATATTGCCATAGATTGCCTCGTAGTCGCCTGCGGCTACGCGGTAGGTTTCATGCCAAATGCCGACACTGCCGTCTTTGCCGATGGCTTTGCTGAACCGTTGCCAGGCTTTCAGATGCGCCTCCTGCGGCGAACGGGCGAAACGCTCAAGGTCTTCGGCTGTCCGCCAGTATTGGATTAGTCCAATCCCGCCTCGGTAAAGGATCGTTTCCCCGCCTAAAAATCCACTTTCGGGATTTTGGTAGAGCGAACGGAGCATTGGCCCCATCGCTGCCGCCGTCGGCATCCATTTTCGGAAAGCCATCAGCTTGTTAATTCGCATCCCGATCAGGAAAACGACAAAGGGTTGATCGGTGTCGGCAGTAAATCGGCCCGGATAAATGTGTGGCATTTTCTTTTCCTTTCAGTCTTCTTGGCTGCTTTCAATCTTCTTGGCTGCTGTATCGAAGCCGGTGCTCAACAACTTCCAAAGCTGCCTGCATCTCCCGCAGTTTCCCCGGACTGATGCCTGACAATGTCTGGCTCGCCAGAAGAGTCGCCTGCGGAATGAGGCGATGCATTAACGTCTGTCCCTCTTCCGTCAGAGACAGATTGAAGGTGCGACGGTTTGTACCGGGCGTTTTTGCGAGAAGGCCGCGCTCCACCATGCGCTGTGTCAGCACCGAGACGGTTGCCCGTTCGATCAGCAAGTGGTCGGCCAGCACCGAGGGTGACATTCCCTCCGGCCTTCCTTTCTCGTGGATTGCCAGCAAAACCCGGAACTGAGCCTGCGTGACGCCGATCTCAGCAAAATGCTGATCAAACACGGTTGCCATTCGGGTTCCAATCCGCATCAGGGCTGTGCAGACAAACGAAGCGTCAAGATCACATCTCATAGTTAGCATTATAACTGTTAATGTGCGAATTGTAAAGCGTTTTAAAAATGGACGCTCATGAAGGTATCCAGAAATCGTATGTAGACAAGAAATCGCCCCGGAAACAGGCTTTTGTGGCGTTCTGAGATACATTTCCAGCATAATCCTGATAAGCACCCAACTGTTTGCGCGGCGTTTATATGGCTCATTATTTCGCATAAAAAATCCACAGACAGATTTTCCTTGACAACAGGCAAGGAACGTGTTAAAATCAGGGGCACTGGGAGAGAATAAGGGCGCAGCGGCGCTGTGCGTTCTTGCGTCTCATCGTCCCTGCTTCATAAAGAAGCCATTTTTAATGAAGGCAGGCGGCGGACGGGCACAGTCGGCAGAAGAGGAAGTTGTCATGGCAAGCGGGCCAATCGTCGGACTGGATATTGGGTCACAACAAATCAAAGCCGTGGAAGTGCGTCCCACAAAAAATGGGTTCGCGGTCACGGCGATGGGCATCGCTCCCACGCCGGTCGGGGCGGTGCAGAACAACATGATCACCGACCCCAAGGTGATGGCGCAGGCGTTGAAGCAATTGTTTAAAGACAACGGCATCGGCACAAAGCGCATTATCGGCAGCGTGGCCGGGCAAAACACCGTAGTCGTGCGCGTCATTGAAGTGCCCAAGATGACCGATGCCGAACTCAAAGAAACCATGAAGTGGGAAGTGGAGCGTCATGTGCCGTTCGCGCCCAGCGAAACCGTCATGGACTATCAGGCGCTGCCCCTGACCGGGCCGCCCGATGAAGCCAACCCCAACATGGAAGTGCTGCTGGCGGTCGCCCAGCAGGATGTCGTGTCCAACTTTATCGATGCCCTGTTCGCGGCGGGCCTGGACCCGGCGGCGATTGACATTGAGCCGCTGGCGGCAGGCCGCGCCCTGCTGGATATTAGGGACGGCATGCCTGTCATTCATCCGCCCACGCTCGTGCTGCCCACTGCCGCACCCGGCGAGCAGGAGTTTACCGGCGACTTCGGGAACACGGACACGGTGCCGGAGGAAACAGCGGCGATTATCAATATCGGCGCATCCAACACCGACATTTCCATCTTTCAGGGCGGACAATTGGTGTTTCCGCGCTCCCTGCCTCTGGCGGGAGACAGCCTGACACGCGCGATCGCCGAGCTGTTGTCCTATCCGCTGGATCAGGCCGAGCGGGTCAAGCGCGACTACGGCGAAGTGCAGCTCGACCGCATGGCGGTGTATACCGGCACGGCCTATGGCGATGCGGCGGGCTATGAAGGCCCGCAGTTTCAGGAAGAAGAAGCCCCGGCGTTCTTTGAGGATGCCGACACGCAGTTTGAGGTGCCCAACCCGTTCGGCACGCCCGCCACGCCCGAAGCCGAAGCCAACCCGCTTGGGCAGAACCCGTTCCTCAGCACGCCGGAAACTCCCGCCCCGGATGAACTGGAGCGGACGCAGCCGATTGCCCGGCGCACGCTCAACCTCGCCCGCCGCCCGGACCTGAGCAGCGGCCCGCTGCCGTTCATGCCCGGCAGCGACGCCGACGCTTTGGGCTTTGGCGGCGCGGCGGGCGGGGCGCATGAAACCGAGCTGCGTGCGCAGGTGTTTGAGGCAATCGCGCCGGTGCTGGGGGAACTTGCCACCGAGCTGCGACGCTCTTTAGACTACTTTCGCAGCCGGGCGCAAGGGCGCTCCGTGGACCGGGTGCTGCTGACGGGCGGCGGGGCCTTGCTGCCTAATTTCGCGCAGTTTCTGCAAAACGAGCTGCAAGTGCCTGTGGTTGTCGCCGACCCGTTGTCCCAGGTGACGGTGACCGCCAAGCGCTACGACCCGGCCTACCTTCAGACAATTGCGCCGACTTTCGCAGTGGCTATGGGGCTGGCCGTGCGCAACATTGTTTTTGATGCCAATCCCGCGCCGAAAGCGCCCAAAGCGCCTCGTCCGGTCAAGGGAAAGAAAGGCGCCGCGTCCGCAAGCGGCGCTTCCGTGCCGCCGACTTAACAGGGTCTTCGCCGGGCAAAGGCGGCAAGTCCGCCGCGTGTTCGTCATTCAAGGGTGTCTATGCTTCGTATTAACCTGCTGCCGACGTATGTTTCTCAGCGCCGCCTGACCCGCAAGCTTGCAATCGGGTTCACGGTCTTGTTTGCCCTGGCCGTGCTTGTGCCGCTGGCGCTGTACATCTCCACGCGCAATGCGCGCGTCGCGGAGGAAAATCAGGCAACAGCCGCGGAAGCGGGCAAGGCCAAAACCGATGCGTTAAAAGCGAAGGCCGCCAGCCAGCGCAGTCAGATTGCGCCGCTGAAGGCCAAAGTGGACTATGTCAAGGCCGTGCGCACGTACAACACGTCCCTCGTGACGTTTTGGGATACAGTGTCCCGCTATTCCGATCCAAAAGTGATTTACACGGATGCCGCCGTGAGCGGCACGACGCTGACCATCAAAGCCTACATGCCCAGCATCTCCGAAGTGGGACGCTACTTGCAGGCCATGTACCAGGAACCGGACTTCACCACCGTTTCCATCGACAAGCTGCCCGGCTACCCGGATGCGCTTGTCACCAAGTACTTTTTGGACAACAAACTGATCGGGATCGGGCAAGCGCCCACATTCGGCGCCGCAGGAGCGCAGGGCCAGTCCAGCCAAAGCTTTACGCCTCCCACCCTCGGCAGCGCGCCCGGTGGAGGCTCCTCTATTGGAGGTTTCCCCGGCGGCGGTGGCGCGCCTAGCGGCGGCCTCCCCGGCGGCGGGGCGCAGGGCGGCAGCAATGCCAAAACGAGTTATGGGCAAGTCTTGACGCCCGCAGGCACAGGCGCAAATGCCTCCGCAAACGGAGGGTCTTTTGGCGATGTGCCGGTCAGTGTCACCCAGGTGATCGAATCGCGCATTCCGCCGTTCGCCTCGCCGGAGCAGCGCGCGGACTATTACCAGCGGGCGTTTCTGCGCATTCGCAAGAAGACCTACCCGAAAGGGTTTGAGATTACCGTGACGGCGACGCTGAAGCAGCCGATGACCGCGCCGACCATTCCAGGGTCAGCGTCCGTGACTTCAACGCCGGGTGGCTTCCCGCCCGGCGGGCCGGGTGGCACACTGCCGCCGGGCGCGCCTGTACCGTAGGAACAACATCTATCATGACAGCCTCGCGAATAAACCCTATTGTGATTGCCATCATTGGAGTCGTGCTCTGCCTTGCCGCAGTGGCGGGCATTACGTACTTTCTTATTCTGCCGGAGCGCGCCAAGGTAGACGCCGCCCAGCAGCGCTACACGGCGGCGTATCCCGACAGCACGCCTCAGGCGCAGAATGCCGCGCAGGTTGATTTGGTCAAAGCCCAGGGGGAAGTGCAGCAGGAGCAGCTGCAATGGCGCGTGATTGAGAACACGATTATGCCGCGCTACGATGTCAGCCATCGCTACGCGGCATGGCAGCAGCTCTCGCGTGAACTTGCGATCAATTTGGGGCCATCCATTCAGCGCTGGATTCCGCGCACTCGTGTTGTGCCTTTAACGGACATTACCATCGCGCCGCCGCCTGCCAGCCCCAATGCCATCACCGCCGCGCCCTTGATTGTGCCAATTGGAAGCGGCACGCTTCAGGTGGGAGGCAGCTTCCGCAACATCTTATATCATGTTCAGCAGTGGAACAACTTTAATCGGCTGGTGCAGGTTGACGGCCTTGCTTTGCACGGCAACAGTCCTTATATGCAGGGTGAATACACAGCCAAGGTGATCATCTTCCCGCAAAACGATACCAGCCTGGATAAACCTATCGCAACCGCGGGCGCAGGCGGCGCAACTGCCGGTGGCGGTGCTTCATACTCGCCGAACCTCCCGCCCAATCTCGCAGGATCGCTCCCGCCTCGTTAAGGCCAAGGAAGAACTCTCTTATGCAGGAATGGCTGAAGGATAAAAAAAATCTGCCCATCGTTGCCGCTATCGGCGCTTTGGTGCTGATCGGGGCGGTCGTGTTGATCTTGTTTGAGATGGGCATCTTGCCGCCTCATTCTGCGCCGCCGCCCGTGGCAGTGTTAAGCTCCGCGCCGCCGGGCGTCCTGCCCCCCGGCGCCCCGCCGCCCCAGATGGTTCCCGGCGGGATGCCGCCCGGAGCGTTGCCGCCCGGAGCTGCGCCGGGGCAGCCGGTCGCCTCGGCAGCGGGCGCTAAAACACCTGCGCCTCCGCTGAATGCCGCCAAAGGGCCTGATCCTTTCAAGGTGCCTGGGTATCATCCGTTCCGCGTGTCGCAGGCCTCGGTGGATGCTTTGCGCGTGCGCAATGCTCTGCCCCCGGTCTTTATTCAGCAGTACACGCCGAAAGACCAGTTGGTGCTCAAAACCAAACAGGGAGCGCAGGCGATCAGCCCTCTGGCGACAACCCCGGAAGTCAGCTCATCCATGCGCATGTCCGGGGTTATTACGAGCGATAACTCAATCAAGGCGCTGCTGGAAAGCAACGGCGTTTCCACCCAGGTGCAGCCGGGGGACACCGTAGATGGCGGCAAAGTGCTTTCCATACAGGCGGATGGCCTGACCCTACGCACAAGCGATAATCGCCTGGTGCGCGTCCCGCTTTCCGGGACGCCCACCGGTGGCAACTCTTCCTATAGCGGCGGGGGCGGCTACCCTGGAAACGGCCCGCCCGGCTTTCTTCCCCTCGGCTCCGATCCCAACGGGCCACAGCCATAGCTCTGAACACGAATATGCGAGAAGTTGAGGAAAATAACCATGATCTCTAACAAAAATGCTTTCGTCCGCATCCATCGCTCGACAATCGCTGTGCTGGCCGTCGGCACATGCGCAGGCCTGATGCTGGCAATTCCGGCAGGCAGGGCGCATGCGCAGGCCGCCGGGGCTAGCGTCACCACAAAGCCAATCTCCCTGACCTTCCAGAACGCTCCTATTCAATCGGTGCTGAAGACGCTATTCAGCAGTGTTGGGGTCAACAACAGCATTGATCCCAATGTCCAGGGCACAGTAAACATTGATGTGCGCGATGTTTCTTTTGATGTCGCCCTGCGCCAGCTTCTGCGTGCGGCCAATCCGCCGCTCAGCTATGACATCACCGATGGGGTCTATCACATCTCCGTCAAGAACAGCAATGCCGGGACAGATGCTAATGCCTCTCAACCGACTGCTCCGCAAGCCGCCGCGCCGCTGCCGGAAGGCTATCATGCCTATCGCATTCCCATTGACCATTATGATGCGGCTTATATTGCATCCCTGCTGTCAAAATCCCGCGGCGGCCTCACTGTAGTCATGCCCAACTTTGTTTATGCCTCCAGCGGCGGGCAAGGTGGCGGCGGCGGACAGCGTGGTGGCGGCGGCGGCGGCATCGGGGGCGGCGGCGGCATCGGGGGCGGCGGTGGCGGCGGCATCGGGGGCGGCGGTGGCGGCCAATCGTTCGGCGGCGGCCAGTCATTTGGCGGCGGCGGTGGTGGCGGCCAGTCATTTGGCGGCGGCGGTGGTGGCGGCGGCGGTATCGGCGGCTTTTAACCGAGCGGCAGAGCAGCAAGTGCGTAACCTAAAAGCAATATGCGCGGCCTGTACGGGAAACAAAAAGCCGTGCGGCCCAAACTACACACGATTACAGATTTGCAAGGACAAGGGAGGACACCCGCATGGGTTATCATAAAGGGCGGCAGGCCGGCGGCAAACGAGGCGCATCACGCGCTATTCGGGCCAGTGTCACGGCGGCGCTTTCGGGCCTGCTGCTGACGGCTGCGGCTTCGGCGACTTTGGTCACGGGGGGCGCGCTGCCCGCACGGGCGGATGCGGCATCCGGCAAAACAGTAGACATTGACATGGTCAGCGCAGACCTGCCCACCGTCATCAATCTGCTGCAGCAGCAGACGGGGCTGGAGTTCTCTATCCAGGATACCGGCAAACCGTTCGGCAAGGTGACCGTCGGTCTCAACCATGCCTCCCTGGACAAAGCCCTGCGCATCATCGCCAACAGCGCCAATGCCAGTGTCACCCGCGATGCCGACGGCGTGTATGTGTTCCGGCCCGCCGGGGATGGCGCATCCAGTCCCGGCCTGACCGACAGCATGCTTGCCCCGGCGGCAGTGACGCCCGTATCCGCGCCTGCTTTGCCGGTACCGCCCAGCGCCCAGAAAAGCTGGCGCAAGCTGGCCCTGGAGCATGCGATCCCATCAGAAGTCCTTAAAACCATGCATTGGGACAAAGACTTGCGCGTAGAAGACCCTTTTGTGCGTGTCCAAATGGAAAGCACCAAGCCCAATGTCACGGTGACGGGCGCCAGCCTCGTCAACAATTCCAATCCTTATCCTTATGGCGAAGTGCCTTCGGTTCCCGTAGGACGGGGTGGGTCAGGCGCCAACGAAGCCAATCGTTCGGCAGACCCGCAGAACCAGGCCAATCAGTTTTCCGGGACACCGACCATTCAAGGCGGGAACTATGGGGGACGAGGCTTTGGCGGCAACAATGGCTTTCCGGGACAGGGGCAGTTCGGCGGGCAGCCAGGCGGGTTTCAAGCCAATCCTTTCCAGCAGGGTGGACAGGACGCGCAGGGCGGTCAGGGCAACCAATCCGCTTTGCCCGAAGGCGTAGACCGCATTTATGCTTTGCAGGGCGACAATTCCCTGTTTATTGAAGCAACGCCCGACGGCTTCAACCGGGTGCGCGACATCGTTAAGAACCTGGATATTGCGCCTCGCCAGGTGCAGATCAAAGTGGAGTTCGTCACCGCCAGTGTCACCGATGTGGATGCCTTCGGCATCAACTTCAGCCTGGTTCCCTTTCCCGGCATTGAGCTGAACAACAACCAGGGCGCGCAGGCCAACCAAAGCCAAATTCCGCAAACGTATGTGCAGGTCGCGACCGGCAACATCGTCGCCGAGCTGTTTTCCAGCCTCGTCCGTGGGCGCGGCAAAGTGGTGCAGGCTCCTTTGATTACCACCACGAACAATGTCACGGCCCAGATTTCCGTCACGACGCAAATCCCGTTCATCACCACCACCAACGTTGTGGGCGGCAACGGCAACGTTACTTCCAACACGGCGCAGAACTTTCTGAACATCCAGACAGGCCTCGCCGTTTCGCCGCGCATCAACTCGGACGACACGGTCACGCTGAACCTGTCTCCGCAAATCTCCGATACCAGCGGTCAGCCAGCTCTCACGGGCGGCCCGCCGCCGACTATCACGCAGTCCCTCACCACCCTGCGCACTGTGCATAACGGCGAAACGATGGTCTTGGGCGGCCTTGTCCGCAAATCCGAAAGCTACAGTCAGAGCCGCATCCCGTTCTTCTCCGACCTGCCGATTATCGGGTCGCTGTTCCGCAATCATGTCAACAACGTCAGCGACAGCGAATTATTGATCTTTGTCACCCCGACGATTATCAACGATAACCCCGAAGGCCCCGCAACGGCAGCAGGCTTAAACACCAGCGTCGCCCCGTAATCGCCACATGGCATGGGCATTCCGTGCCTGTGCCGAGAGCATTGACGCCCTGTTATGCTGGGACAACGCGGCCACAGCACAGAGTAAAACCTTGAGAGGCAGGTTGGATGCAGCGGAAGTAGAACACTTCTACTTCCTGCTCTAGTTCTCGGCGTTGTTTAACGGCATGTTCATAGCCTTTGCGCTTCGGCGCGCGGCCTTGAAGATGTCGGATGTCTTTTACCCTGCTCTCGTTTGCGGCATTCGTCGCTGCGGGGTTTTTAGGATACTTCGCCCCCACTACAATGACGGTTTGTATCGCCTGTGGACAGTTGCGGGCCGTTTTTGCATGGGGGTGTCTATTTTGTTCGGCCTTTCCATGTCCCGATGGATGGCGGGCAGGCCGCGCCGCGTGCCCCAACAACTTTCACGGGCACAGACCAACAAAAGAAAGCCGCCAACCTGTTTCCAAAGGCTTCCGGCAGAAGCGGTGCCGATGAAGAGGGGACAATTTCATGCGTTGCCGCCGCCGGGCTGTTCCGTTGTCTGCCCTGGCTGCTGCCGTGGCCCTTCACGCGCAAACGGCTGCTCCCAAGCCTGCCGCCCCGCTGACGCCGGTGCGCGCTCACCTGCCCCCCGCCAAACTCGGCCCGCCCACACGCAGGCTGTGCCTCCGAGTGTTGAAGTTCATCAGACAAATAGCCCTTTCCCATACTACACACCGCCTTTTGTGCCGGGCGGCGGTTCGCTGCATCCGCCGGTACGCTAAACCGCCATGCGGCGAGAAGACCCTGTTGCCGGGCAGAACAGAAGCGTAGTCGTTGGGGTACGGTCAAAGAGTGGGTAGGTGGCGAGGGGAATGAGATTGATATGGGATTTATCTTCATTCTGATGTGTTTGCTGTGCTGCGGCTATGGCTTCGTCCTTATCTTTGCTAAGGATACAGCCTGGAATTACGTGTCTTGGCGCAACCGCAACGCGGGGGCTGCCTCAGAGCGAACCGCTCAATGGGATGCCAATGCTACAATACAAGGCGTCATTCTCATTGTCATGGGGTTGTGCCTGCTGTTGCTGCTGCCCCACTCAAAGCCATCGGCCCAAGAGCCTCCGGCAGGACAGACGACGATCACCATTGATGGGCGGCCTGCGACACCGCAGGAGCAAGACTATCTTCAGCATCAGATACCAACAGACGTGAAGGGTCCGCCCGCACAGTTGGGTTGCTAAGTTGGAGGAAAGACTATGATAATTGACCACAACGCGCTGGTTCAGAGCAATTGGCCCACGCTGCCGCCGCTCGCCGACTGGCAGGATACCTGCACTACCCTCCATATGTGGACGCAGGTAGTCGGCAAAATCCGGCTGGCGCTTTCCCCGACTGCCAATCACTTTTGGGGCGCGACGCTTTATGTCACAGCACGCGGCCTCACGACCTCGCCCATTCCTTACACGTTAGGCACGTTCGCCATTGACTTTGACTTTGTCGGCCATGCATTGCAGGTGATCACCTCGCGAGGCGACGCGCGTTCGTTTGCGCTGGAGACAATGTCGGTCGCGGACTTCTACCGGAAAACAATAACGACGCTTGGCGAGTTAGGCATTGCAGCGAGGATATTCACCCGCCCTGTAGAAGTCGTGGAGGCGGTGCTGTTTGAAGAAGATACCATCCATGCAAGCTACGATGCCGAGGCCGTCCATCGCTACTGGCGCGCGCTGGTCACGGTGAATAGGGTGCTGACCGACTTTCGTGCCCGGTTTATCGGCAAAGCAAGTCCGGTGCACTTCTTCTGGGGCGCATTCGACCTGGCCGTGACCCGGTTTTCGGGGCGGACTGCGCCAAAGCACCCAGGCGGCGTTCCTAACTGCGGGGACTGGGTGATGGTGGAAGCGTACTCGCATGAGGTGTCCAGCGCGGGGTTCTGGCCAGGGACGGGTCTGGGCGAGGCGGCCTTTTATGCGTATGCCTATCCCAATCCGCCGGGGTTTGCCCAGTATTCCATTCAGCCGGAAGCGGCATACTTTCACGCTGAATTGGGCGAGTTTATCCTGCCCTACGAAGCCGTGCGCACGGCAGCAGACCCTACGCAGGCACTGCTCTCGTTTCTGCAAATGACCTACGAAGCCGCCGCGACTTTGGCAAATTGGGACCGCAGCGCCCTGGAACGGCAAACCGTACTCGCTTAATTGGGGACTGGAACGGCTTGGCGGCCCACTTGCTTTGGGCCACGCGCTTAACGAAAGAAAAAATGCATATTTCCCCTCTCGTTATCCCTTTGGTTGTCAGTGTCGCGGTTTACATGGATGCAAAAACAATTGGTATTCAAAAGGGCCAAATCGCGGGCTTTTTCAACATGGGCGCGGGCATGTGGGCTTTTGCCTGCTTTTTGTTTCTTGTTATTGCGCTGCCTGCGTATCTGCTGAAACGCAGTGCCTACAGAGAAGCGATTGCGCAGATTAAGGCACAGGCTATTCTGCAGCAGCAGGGGCAGGCTCCGGCCTCCGATGGCTCGGTCTGGCCCCCGCCTCCCCAAGCGCCGCCACACGAAAACTCAAACTGAGGAGAAGAAAGAGCCGCCATGCCCAACCCATTTTTAGACCGAGAGCCGCAAGCCGCCGTGCGAGACCCGGCGGCTGTCTTTCATAAAGGCGTTTTCCACTGTTTTCATACCGTGGTGGAAGCGGGGACTCACGCCCCCCAGCTTTTTGTGGATGTGACCAAAAGCGCTGATCTGGTAAACTGGTCCCCGCCACGGCGTTTGACGCAATCCCACTTGAACTTTTCGTCTCCGGGTAATATCATACGTTTTGAAGGCCGGTGGGCGCTTTGCGTACAGTCATACCCCATCCGGCCCGGCGAATCGTATGGCAGCGATGACTCGCGCCTGTGGCTGATGACCAGCGACGACTTGGAGCAGTGGGAGGAGCCGCGCCTGCTCCAGCCTGCGGGGTGCCGGGCTGCATGGAGCAAGTCCCGCCGCCAGATTGATCCGTACCTGATTGAGCATGACGGGCAGTTCTGGTGTTTCTACAAGACCGACGGCAAGCTGGGGCTGCTGGTTTCGCCTGACTTGCAGGAGTGGCGCGAAGCAAGCCCGCAGCGCCCGGTCTTAAGCGACGCGCAAACCCCGGATGGAGCGACTGTGGAAAACCCCTGTGTCGTGCGCGAGAGGGATGAGTTCGTGCTGTTTTTCGCTCCCTGCCGGACAGGCAGAGGCATCGGCATGGCGCGTTCAAATGATTTGATGCACTGGCGGGATGTGCATTACCTGGACTTTCCCGCGCTTTCCTGGGCCTCGGGCGGCCCCACGGCGGCGATGGTGCTGGAAACGCATCATGCGCTGGGCCAGTGGGCAATGTTCTTTCACGGCGACCGGGAAGAGCCGCACGGCGCGGCGCTGGGGCTGGCATGGAGTGATGATTTGGTTCACTGGCGTTGTGATGAGTAGGAAAACGCAGGGCTATGCCCGACCAATTCCTGGGCTGTGGGATCAAATCTCAGAGCCTAATTTATGGTAAACTGTAACAACACCGAACGGGAGAAATAAATGCAAGTTGCCCAAGCGCAAATTATTGAAGGGACGAGCGAGGAAATCACTACCCTGCTTCAACAAGGGGCGTTTGCAGGTCAAAAACTCCGCGTGATTGTCGAACCTGAAGAAGACGTGGATTTGTCCGCAGTCGTGCCGGCTTCGCCCTTTACGGTTCATGACAAGGCGCACCTGCTGGAACTGCTGCAGAAAGGGCTGAATAGCTCGTTTTCGCAAATCACTGACGAAACTTGGGAGCAGCGACGGCGGGAGATTCACCGCCGCCACGCCGACCGAGGGCAGCCATGAGCCTCAAGGTCGTTGAGTCGATGGAGGCCAGTGCCGACGTAATGCGTACCGCTGACTATTTGGCGGAGCAAGGCAGCCTAAATCTCTCCGATCAATTCCTCGGGGCAGTCAAAGCCGCTTACCGGCAGCTCGCCTTTATGCCCGGAATGGGCACTCTTCAGGACTATGGGCCGAAATACCCACATTTGCCGGGCATGGCCCGTTTCTAAGTTTCCCAAGTACTTGATCTTCTACCAAACAACCGAGACGCTGCTTAAGGTCATTCGTGTGATCCATGGCGCGCAGGACGTGGAGCAGATTTTGAGTCCACCAGAGCGTTGAAGCCCTGGTCGGCATCGTGCCGGGCCATACAGTCCCGCCCGCCTCTAAACAATGTTCTTACGCGAGATGACCCACTGCCTAGGCTGTGGGATTAAATCGACCGTTGATGTGAACAAACAAAAAACTGCTGCGTCTGCAGTGCGGGACTCTCCGGCAGCTTTCTGAGACTATTCTAAAAGTTCTGCGCCGTACTGCCCCTCTCCAAAAGTATGATCATCGCGTCTGTTTCTCTCACTTTGTCCGTCCAAGCAAGGCGATTGGCCTTGAGGTATTGAAGCATTTGCCAAATACGTGTGCGTTTGGTATAATAGCTTGCCGGCTTTCGGGTTTCCGCCGCGTTGGTACGGGCGGAGTATGAGGAGTGTTGTTGTGTCTGTGTTTCGATTTCTAACCGCAGGCGAGTCGCATGGCCCGGCCTTGACGGCCATTATTGATGGTGTCCCCGCCGGGCTGAGCGTGACGGCGGAGCCGATCAATGCGCAATTAAAACGGCGGCAGGGCGGGTACGGGCGCGGGGCGCGGCAAAAGATCGAGTCGGACACGGCGGAAATCCTGTCCGGCATCCGGTTCGGCAAGGCGATGGGCAGCCCGATCACTCTGGTGGTGCGCAACAAAGACTGGGCCAATTGGGGCGTTAAAATGTCCGTGGAGCCACTGCCCGAAGGCACGGAGGCGCCCGCCGAGATTACTGTGCCGCGTCCGGGCCATGCAGACTTCACAGGCATGATGAAGTTTGACCATCAAGACCTGCGCAATACATTGGAGCGGTCGTCGGCGCGCAACACGGCGACCCTGGTGGCGGTCGGGGCGGTGGCGCGGCTTTTGCTGGCTGAGTTTGGCATTTCGGTGGCGTCCCATGTGGTCAATATTGGCGGCGTCACCGTGGATGCCGACAACATCGACCTGCGCACGGTCGGCATGGTGGCCGAAGAAAGCCCTGTCCGGGTGGCGGACAAAGACGCCGAAACACGGATCATTGCGGCGATTGATGCCGCTAAAGGGCGCGGCGACACATTAGGCGGCACATTTGAGATTGTTGCTTTGGGCCTTCCCGTTGGACTTGGCTCGTATTCGCAATGGGACACGCGTCTGGACGGCAAACTGGCGCAGGCGCTGATGAGTATTCAGGCGATCAAGGGCGTGGAAGTCGGCATGGGGTTTCGGGCCGCCGACGTGCCCGGCTCGCAGGTGCATGACGCGTTCTTCTACGAGGGCGAGACTGCCGACGAAGCCGCGCGCTTCCGGCGCGGCTCCAACAACGCGGGCGGGACGGAAGGCGGCATCTCCAACGGCGAACCTCTGGTGATCCGGGCCGTCATGAAGCCGATTGCGACTTTGATGAAGCAGCTCCCGTCCGTCAACCTGCAGACCAAAGACCAGGTGCCCGCCTTTGCCGAGCGCTCCGATGTGTGCGCGGTTCCCGCCGCCGCCGTGGTTGGCGAAGCCATGATCGGCATTGTGCTGGCGCAGGAAATGTGCGCAAAGTTCGGCGGCGACAGCCTGCGCGAGATGCGCGCAAACTATGACGCTTATCAAGGCCGCATCGCAGAGCGTACGGCGCAGGCAAGCAAGTAACCTGCGTTTAGATTGGAAGACAGTCAGCAAGCAGCGTCACGACCAGGGAAAATGACTTCTCGGCGCGTGACCTTCGGCCCAGTGTTGCAGTTTCAGGACACAAGACCCGAAGATATAAAGTTCGCAAGGAGGTGGGGTCAGGTGAACATTGTCCTCATTGGGTTTATGGGCACAGGCAAAAGCGCTGTTGGACACGCGCTTGCCGATATGATGCACGCTCGTTTTCTCGACACCGATGCCGAGATTGAGCGGGAAGCGGGGAAGCATGTCGCAGAAATCTTTGCGGAAAAGGGCGAAGAGGCATTCCGCAACTCCGAATCGATGCTGCTGCAGAGATTGACTCATGACAAAGGCAATCTGGTGCTGTCTACGGGCGGTGGCACGCCCCTGCGTGCGGAAAACGTGCGCCTTCTTAAGAGAATTGGCCCGGTTGTCTGGCTGACCGCTCCCCCCCAAACTATTCTAGGACGCGTGCGGCGCAACCTGGCGCAGCGTCCCCTCCTGGCAAATCATGGAGACGACCCACTGGCGCGCGTGCAGCACCTGCTGGCGGAGCGGACGCCGAGATACGCCGCCGTGGCTGACTATGAGTTTGACACGTCCAACTTTGCAACTTCGGATGCCGTTGCGACCTGCATTCTGACGATGCTGAAGTCGCCGGCAGGAGTACGCTGATCTCGCTATGCTTTCTGTGTCCACGCCCGCACATCTTGTTTCTCTTCAACTCGGGCCGCGCTCATATGACATCCGTGTCGAGCGCGGCCTGCTTGCGCGCGTGGGGCAGGAAACCGCGCAGCGCGTGGCGGGCGGGGACGGCGGCGGGCGCCTCGCCGTCATCATTACCCAGCCCAACATCGCCAGGCTGTACGGCCCGGCCCTCACAGGCAGCCTGAAATCAGCGGGCTTTGCCGTGCAGACGATCGCTCTGGCGGCGGGCGAAACGCGCAAGACCCTGCGCACCGTGGAAAAAGCTTATACGCATCTGCGGGAGCTATCAGCCGACCGGCGCACGGTGGTGCTGGCCCTGGGCGGCGGGGTGATCGGCGACATTGCCGGGTTTGTCGCGGCGACCTACAACCGTGGCTTGGACTTTGTGCAGGTTCCGACCACGCTGCTTGCCCAAGTGGACAGCAGCGTCGGCGGCAAAGTCGGCGTCAACCTCGGGCAGGGCAAAAATCTCATCGGGTCGTTTTATCAGCCGCGCTTTGTGGCGATTGACCCGGATACCCTGGCGACGCTTCCCCTGCGCGAACGACGGTCGGGCCTTGCCGAAGTGCTCAAGTATGGTATAATTGACGACAAACCTTTCCTTGACTTGCTGGCAGGCGAAGGGGAGCGTTTGATAACGCTGCAATCCGCGCTGCTGGAACAGGTTATTGCCCAGTCGTGCCGGATCAAGGCGCGCGTGGTGGAACAGGACGAGCAGGAGGGCGGCCTGCGCGCGATCCTCAACTTCGGGCACACTCTTGGGCATGCTCTTGAAGGGGTGACGCAGTACCGGATGTTTACGCACGGCGAGGCGGTCGCCCTGGGTATGGCTGGCGCGGCGCTGATTGGCGAGGAGATGGGTGTCACGCGCCCCGGCGACACGCAGGAGTTGATGCGCACTCTCCAGGTGTTCGGGTTTGAAACGCGGCTTCCCCCCATGCTTTCCGTGAGCGGCATTCTGGGGCTGCTGTCTCTGGACAAGAAGTCCGTGGGCGGGGAAGCGCGCTTTGTGCTGATGAATAAGATTGGTCATGTCACTCCCGGCCACATCGTTCCGCGCGCTGTAATAGAGCAAGCTCTGGCGCGTCAGCAGGCGCTCCGCCATGAATGACAAGCCGGCTGCGTGGGCGGATGCGCTGCTGACACTGTGGGTCGTTGTGGTGGGCGTGGTATACTTTGGCGGGCTGTTCGTGCCCGCTCTCGGCGCGCTGACAGGCAACTTCGCGGCGTTTTATGCCCTGATGGTGCTGGTCGGGGCGCTCACGCTGGCGCAAAAGTTTCTGCACCCCAATCATGAAGACTCCCCTCAGACTAACCGCCGTCCCAAGAATAGAAAGTAGAACTCCGATGCGAGTTTGGCAGATGCTCTCGGCCCTTGCGCCGCTTGCCCTGATGGGGCAGGCGGCTGCCCATGCCGCTCCTGCGGTTCCCGCCACTTCTTCCCCCCGTTACGACATCTCCGGGGTCGCGCTGCACCAATGCTCGTGCGCCTATGCGTGCCCGTGCATGTTTGAGAACGGCCCGGACAACTGCGCCCTCGCTGCTGTGTATCACATCGACCACGGCACGTATCAAGGCGTGGATGTGAGCGGCCTGTCGTTTGTTTCCATTGACGGCGCGGTCAGTGCGCACCGGGGCAAGGCGTGCTGCGCCGGTCCGAAGCAGACCCCCAATACTCCCGCCGGTGTCGTGTATCTGGATGCCAAAGCCAGCGCCATGCAAAGAAAGGCCCTGCTGGCGCTTCTCCAGGCGCATGGCGAATGGCCCGGCGCGGGGCGGCCCGTCAAACCCGAGCCGATCACGTTCACTGCCCTGCCGCATGGCTACTCCGTGGTTGTGCCGGGCCTGTTCCAGGGGGAAACCCGGCAGGTTCTGAGCCGCAAAGGCGCGCCGATTACCGTGGACGGCGTCGGCTTTGCCGAAGGCACGCATTGGATTGTCGGGCGCAGCGTGACCAATGACTTGCATGACCAAAGCCTGGGACTGCGCTGGCACATGCCGGGCACGAATGGCTCCTGGACGCCGATCCATTGGACGGCATCCGCTCCGTCCTGAGGAGACTGTATCGCTTGGCCGCACCACTCATCAACACCCGCTACGAGATTATAGAAACCGTTCCGCATGAGGACACGTCGCCGTTTGTCGTTTCCAAAGCGCGGGACGTGACCGAAGGCCGTATTGTCACCCTCCAGGTGCTGCCGTCCACGGTCAATGCCGACCGGACTGCCCTGCGCGTGGCGGCGGCTTCGGCCATGCGTTTGGAGCACCCCAATATCACCCGCGTTTTTGACCAGGGCGTCAGCGAAGACAGCGGCGACTGCTTTGTCGCTTCTGAATACGTGCGCGGCATCACGCTGGGGGAGCGCATCCGCCGCGTCGCGCCGTTTTCGCTGGCGGTGGCGGTAGACCTTTCGGTTTCTATTATGGAGGCGCTGGATTATGCCCATCGCGCCGCTGTCGTGCATGGCGACCTGCGCCCGCAGGATGTGCTGCTCAGCCCGGAAGGACAGGTGAAAGTCGCAAACTTCGCTTATGCGCGCGCGGCGATGTTCGGCAGCGCCCCGCCCGCCGTGGACGATGATTTGTCCGCGTTCGGCAGCCTGCTTTTTCAGATGCTCACGGGCAATGCGCCCGCGCCCAGCGCCCAGGTTGCCCCGTCGGCGCGTATTTCCAATGCCGGCGTCCCGATTGCCCTGGACGGGATTGTCCAAAAATGCCTGCACCCCGACCCCGCCCTGCGCTACCCCACTGCCGCCGCGCTGCTGCTGGATTTGCAGGCGGTGCGCGATGCCCTGCGCTCCGGGCGCTCTCTTGCCTGGTCGCCGCTTTCCGACAAGCGCGGCCCACGGCCCGCCGTGAGCGATGCGACCATCGTTTCCACTCTCCCCCCGGAAGTTGTTATGCCCAATCCTCCCACCGAGCCGACCGGTGGCCGCGCCAAGCGGCCCTCCCCGGTGGCCGCCGCTGCCGATGAACTGGAAGACGAGCGCGCGCCGCGCTATGTCCGCGAGCGGTCGTCCCCCTTCGGCAAAATTGTCGCTGCCTTTTTTGTGCTGGCCGTGTTGGGGGTGATTGGCTTGTCCTGGTATGTCAGCAAGTTTCTCGCGATCCCCAACGACGTGCTGGTGCCTAACATGGTCGGCAAAACCTATGACGATGCCAAGCATATCGCCCAGCAGCAGCACTTCTCTATCGTGGAGGCCGGTTCGGATTACAGCAACAAGTGGCCCGAAGACCAAATCTATCAGCAGGACCCGCTGCCGGGACGCACCATCAAAGCAGGCAAAGAGGTCAATATCTATCGCAGCCTGGGGCCGCGCCTGCTGTCTGTGCCAAACTTGGTCGGCACGACGCGCGACCGTGCCCTGCGCGATCTTCAGGATACAGGCCTGCCGCTGGGCGCGATCACCGAGGACTTCAGCGAAACCGTGCCACGCGGCATTATTCTGGGCCAGACCCCCGACAAGGGCGCGCAGGTCGCCCGCCGCACTGCGGTTAGCCTCACCGTTTCCAAAGGCCGCCAGCCGCCCGATGTCCCTGCCGAACTGCAGGCGGATGCGGCCACTCCCGACTCGGTCATGGTGCATTGGACAGCCCCCGCCCGCGCCGACAACTATATCGTTTACCGCGTGCAGGACGGCGTTTCCACGCCCATCGCGCAGGGCATCAAGGACACCCGCTTTTTGGACAAGGGCCTGGCCCCGGACACGTCGTACACCTACACCGTCAGCGCCAACAACTCGGCGGGCAGCTCCGGGCCGAGCGAACCCGCCATTATCTCCACCCCCGCCAAAGTCGTCGCCGCGCCGACCCTGCCGGGCGACACGACCATCGTCCCTCCGTCCGACCCGAATGCGAGTGGCGACTCGTCCGCCTCCCCGGACGCCGCCGGCGCGTCCGACACGTCCCCGCCGCCGTCCGGGCGCATGCGTCCGTTTACCGTGGGGTTCAGCGTGCCGCGCCACCCGCGCCACAGCCGCCGCGTGCAGATTGAAGTGCAGGACATCACCGGCACCAACTTGGTTTATGACGAGACTCATCAGGCGGGCGACGACATCCGCGAGCCTATCCAGGCCTTCGGCAATAAGATTATCTTCCGCATCTTTATTGACGGCAAACTGGTGAAACAGCAGACTTTGTAGGCTGGCAGCCGGTTTTCATGCCGTGCGGCGTGTTGGAAGTCGAATAGGAAGCCCCCCCGCCCCAAACTTGGGATAGGAGGGCCTCTTCAGCATCTATCAGAGACATTCTAAACTATTATGAGCATTAAAATCGCCCCGTCCATTCTCAGCGCCGACTTTGGCGCGTTTGCCGAAGCCACGCGCGAGCTGTCCGAAGCCGGGGCCGACTACATTCACATCGACGTGATGGACGGCCACTTCGTGCCCAATATCAGCTTCGGCCCCGAGCTGGTCCGCGCCATCCGCCCCGTTACCAAAACCGCGTTTGACATTCACTTGATGATTGAAAAGCCTGAGCAATCTGTCGCCGAGTTCGCCCGCGCGGGCGGCGGCAGGGGCAGCGCGCCATTCGTCACCATCCATCCCGAAACCACCTATCACCTGCACCGGCTGCTGCATCAGATTAAAGACGCCGGTGGACGCCCCGGCATCGCCCTGAACCCCGCCACCCCCATCAGCGCGATTGAGTGGGTGCTGGGCGACATGGAACGGGTGCTGGTGATGACCGTCAACCCCGGCTTCGGCGGACAGGCGTTTATCCCCGACATGCTGCAAAAAATCCACGCCCTGAGCGAGCGTCGGGCCGCCCACGGCCACCGCTTTGAGATTGGCGTGGATGGCGGCGTCAACACCGACACCGCCGCCCTCTGCGCCCGTGCGGGGGCCGATGTGCTGATTGCGGGCAGCGCCGTGTTCCATCACCCCGAAGGCCTGGAAAGCGCCATCGCCGAAATCCGCCACTCCGCCGACAACAGTATCCAGGGTAAGCGCGCATGATCGTGCGCGTCGTTCTGGCTTTGGCGCTGCTGGCTGTCGCCGGCTATGGCCTCTCCGAGACGCGCCGCTGGCGTCGCCCCGCCACCCGCGACCTTGTCAATGCCCGTCAGCGCACCCTGCGCGCGTGGGGCCTTGCGCTGCTGCTGCTCACCTTGACGCTGTTTCTGGTCGGCACGTTTTTGCCCACGCCGCGCACCAAGCGCGCCACCCTGCACGCCCTCATCTTCTGGACAGCCACCACGCTGTGTGCCGTTCCGCTGATTCCCTTAGCCCTGCTGGATGCCCGCGAAAACCTGCGCCGCCTGATGGAAGGCCGCCGGGAGCTGGCCGATCAGCGCGTGCAAATCGCCCGCGAGTTTATGCGCCCCGCCCCCCCGGATACCGCCGACCCTGCGCCCCGCGACCCCGATGTATGACGGCTGCAAAGGCGTGTGCCGGATCGCCCCCTAGCCCTAAGTTGTGGAGGAGAGG
>JAABUL010002950.1_pt1 | contig 26662 bp, 35 predicted proteins | sample 5559151 | NCBI WGS metagenome assembly JAABUL01 (sample SAMN10711876, study PRJNA513368) | rock metagenome | isolation source: Antarctica rocks | place: Antarctica: Victoria Land, Pudding Butte sud | reverse complement strand
AGGGTGAGGAGGGCGAGTCGCTTGAGCGTGAGGAGTGATCCTACTGCTGATGCTACTGGGGGGTGGAGTGATGGTAGTGAGGGGGTGGACAGCACAGCGGTTGATGACGATGAGGACGACGAAGATGATGATGAGGGCAGTGGCAGTGAGAGCGAGGATGCGGAGATGGTTGATGATGATGAGGATGATGAGGTAGATGGGGTCGAGGATGTTATGGAGTTATTTGGGCATCGGTGAGGGGGTGGTGAACGGCGTTTGACTCAGGAAATTTGCATACGGTTAACTGCGGGTGGAGAAGCCTTGGAGTACTGATGGACGAAGTAGAGGCATTGGGAGGGAAGCGCTCAGGGATCGCGTTCACGACGCGCATGTGCCAGGGCTAGATACTTGAATGAATCGATTGACTTATGAGCGCTCTCCTCGCTTACCCTTTGACGATAGATGAACATGAGCATGGAGCTCGCATCTGCAGACAATTACACATTGTAGGTCGATATATGTTCCTGTTGCTTAGCTATACATATGATGTTGATATTGATGTCGTTATCCCCCCTTTACCCTCAACCATACCCAATCGCCACTTTTGTACGCCAATATGCCGGACCATGTCGTTACGCTAAGATGCAATATCACGAAATCAACCCTGACCACTCACCACTCCCAGCGCACACCCGAGCAACTTTAAAAGTTACTCGCAGTATTAATCCTCCCATTCGGATTCTGATACCTCTCCAACCCCGTCCCCCCACCTTCACTCATCCCCGAATTAGACAGCACGCCCATGCTCTCCCGCTTCTGTCCAGCAATACTGCTGCCTTCCTGGCTACCATCATAGAACTCCTCCTGCTCACCAGCAGCAGCCTTCTTCTTCCCCCACAACCGCCACGCGACGAACGCCAGTCCACCGATCAGGATTGCGCCTCCGATACCGCCGACCACACCACCGATAATCTTCTTCGCGTTCGTGGACAGGTTATCGCCGCTCCCGCCACCATTAGCGAGACCAGGGGCGATAGTTGCGGTAGCGTAGCCGGTGGTGGAGGCGAGGACTTCTTGAGTCGTGAAGACGGAGCTGTAGACTTGGCCGTCGGAAGTCCAGAAGGAGGTGAGGGTTGATTGGCGCGTCTCCTGCGCGACCAGGGGTTGGCGGATGGTCGTTTTGTGTTGGAGAGTCGAGGGGTTGATGGTCTTGGTGCCGACTTTGACGATGGAATCGCCGTTGCTGTTTGTAGAAGTGATAGCCGAGGTGGCTTTGGCGGTGTTTTTGGTGACAGGGGCGAGTGTGTTGGTTGAGATTTGCGAGGTGACGGTGTCGCCATTGTTGTTTGTGGTGGTTACTTCGACGGTCGTGGGGATGGAGCTGCTGGACGGTGGCGCTTGTTGAGACTGTGGGGTCGTGTTGCCATTGTCGGTAGTTGAAGAAGGGTCGGGTGTGTTACTCGTGACCGGGTCTGGGGTGGTACTCGATGATGGCGGGGGTCCAAGGCTTGTGCTGGAAGATGTCGGAGGGTTCACAGTCGTACTCGATGGTGTCACATCCGGTGTACTCGAGCTGGTGACACCCGTTCCCTGAACCTGTCGCTTCGGCATGACGCCCTCTGGTATCTCCTCTGCGCGAATGGTGGCGAAACCGAAAGGGAATGAAAGCATGATGGCGGTGAGCCTCGACTCTCGGCGCACCATTTGGCGATGAACAGGAACTCGCTATGCGGCAAATGATACGGTGATCGTTGGGAAATAGGACGTCTTCGATTGATTGAATAGAGGCGCTAATTGGAGAAGGATGGAAAAGAGGGGGTAGTTGTGTGCAAGAAGGCGATATGAAAAGCTGACCAAGACAAACGAAGGATGATGGCAACCAAAGCGAACGATATACAGAGAAGAAACGACTTTGCAACAAGAGAAGAAGTGAGAAGAGGATGTGCTGGGAGGAAACGTGACGCTGCAGGAACTAGAAAAAGCGCTGGGGCGGCCAAGACACGTCAAAAGCTAAATCGGGCCATATCAAACGCGTTATACTCCTTTCTGCTGCGCTTGTGTTCTCGACTCGGAACGGTCTCCACTAAATGACGACGACGCTTCTCGTTTTCGACCACATCCCTTCTCGCCGATATATAGGATAGCATGTTCTCGCGGTTGTGTGCTGCTCTCCTATGAATGAGCTTTGCCGTGGGATACGGCAACAGAAGATGGTATCCCGAGAGGCCAGATGCCACGTGAAACGTTCCTCGATCCAGGCGCCCGGTGTTCTGGCCCATCGAAACACTAAACGCGAACTCAAAACCGTCTTCATCGAACACATCGATCGATAGGCAAACCCTCACATCAGGTTTCACGTCTTTGGTATGAGCACAGCCATACGCAAGGTGTCAATAACATAAACCAACGTCACACCAAGTCCAATACACACCTACAACATCTATCCTACTTCCCACCAACCAACCAAACGAAGGGGTATCTATATCATCATACTCCGCCTCCTCCTCATCCTCTCCCCAGCCGCTGCGTCCACCCGCCCTGTGCCAACTCTAGCCGCAGTAGCAGTCTTCATCCCATCTCCGCCCTCCTCTACAGTAGCGTTGACCTCATTCTTGATGTTTACTGCTGTTGCGTTCTCGTTCTTCGCCATCGAGGAGTGGCGGCGCGACTGAGCTCGCGGCTTCGAGACTGCTTTCCCTGCTCCGAGCGTATGATCTTCTATGTTCGCAGGCGAGGGGCTGTCCTTGAACTCGTACAGATCCAACTCCTCCAACTTCTTCGCGGCAGCGTCCATGTCAGGCTTCATGTCCGTGGCAAAGGGCAGCTGCGACGACTGCCGCCGTTTGCGACTCCCAGCCATGAGCGCCGAGATGGTGGCGGAGGTTGCGGACTGCTTGGTCGAGTCAACCGGAATCTCGTCGTCCAGAGGCGCTGGTAGCTGGCCCTCTGCTTCGGCTGGCCTGGTAGGCGACTGCTCGATCGGATTCTCATCAACACCATCGCTCTTCTGATGCAACGGGCTCAACGGCGCAGAAGCGAGCGGCACGGTCTTCCAATCAACAGCAACATTGGTATCGTCATCGATCGGCTCACTCTTAATCACCACCGTCCTTGACGTCGAAGATACAGAGTCCGGTGCCTTTCGATCTGACGCGGACGCGCTCATAGCACGACGTGGATCTTGGAGCCCGGTCAAAGCATCTACCATCTTCTTGTCCGGCCGGCGCATCTTGGAGATCAGGCTCGGCTCGGCGTAGTTGACTGCAGAGCGTGCGCGTCGAGAAGGTCGTGTGTCGCCGCCATCGGTTGTGACGCTGAGCGTGCTGAGGTCGGACGGTGGTGGTGTGTCGCCTCGTCCTTGCGGTCGTGCTGAGGCCTCGGATGGGGTGGGCGAGAAGAGGTCGAGTGCTGCTGGGGTTTTCGGATCCAGTTCTGCTGTGAGAATGAGCGGCGGAGGCGGTACGGCCTCCACTGTGTCGGCTACGGAGCCTCGAGGTGGCGAAGGTAGCGGGATAGACGACGCTCGGCGCCCACGACCTGACGGTGGTTCCTTGCCAGCGGCAGATTTGAACGGCGGTGGTTTCTCGGGATCGCCTTTTCCAGACTTCTCCGTCCTACTGACAGGCTTCCGCGGCGACATGTTGGCACTCTTCTCCCCCAGCACCTTCCTCGCAGCTTTCGGCGGGCTGGGACAAGCATCTGCGCTCAACTCTTCCGCTGCTGACTTTCGTGCGATTGCTCCACCATACTCGGAAGTTGTCTTCCGGCTGAACGTGAAGTCACCTTTACTAGGCGGCTTGATCGACTTGTCGCCATCACGGTCGGCGAGTTTTCTCTTCGCTCCTGTCCGCAGTATCGCTGAGGCAGGCTGGGGCTCATCAGGTTTCGGAGGCGATTGTGGTAAGATCGAATGTCTCCGCACATCCAGTCTGGACTGCCCATCCTTTCTCTTCCGCCTTGTCTCCAGATTCACCGTCAGATCCGCTGGTAGCACGTCCTCCTCGCCCACGGTCACGGGTTGTGGTGGTGAGACCTTGTCCATGAGCGGCGAGATATTCTTGACAGGATCCTCGTAGTCAAATCGCGCCACAGGCGGTGGACCAAGATCTGGCGAGGCCGTGCTGCTGTGATCCGAGACTCGTATCGCACGAGTGTCGTCCGCTCCTAGTGTCCGTCTCGGGTACGACTTATCCTCCGTTATGGTCGGCATCTGCGATTCGCGCATGACTTCCGAGAGTGGTTGTCTTTCCCTCCAGTTGCCTTCAATCGGTCTCTTCCCTCTCAGCGCCTCCGGTAGCTCAGCATCCTGCGCATCCTCAATCGCATCTACAATCCCAGCCAACTCAGCAATCTTCACTCTCATCTCCTCCTTCAACTTCTGCGCCGCATCGCTCGTAGCTCTCGTCTGTACCGTGTACACTTCATTCTGCCAATGCAGCACCTGATTCCTGAGATCGAGGTTGTCGGACAGCAGACGGGACACCTCCAGCTCGAGCCCACGAATTCGCAGCGACTGCGTAGAGTTATTCTTCGCGAGCTCTCGGTTCTGCCGGATAAAGCGTCGTTTCACTTCCTCAAAGTCAGCGGGCGGATTCTGGCGGACCACTTTTGATTTCGTGCGCATGTCTCATGTTGGTGCGCGAGAGTGGTGGTGTTCTAGGACAAGTACTCACAAGCATCAACACTCTCGACGCCCGGTCCTGCGGCGGATGTTGTAGTGACGGCAGGCGCGGCGGGCGGTTCGTTGAGACGGGCCATACATGCCTAGGATACTGCGGTAGCGATGCGCGGTTGCTGTTCTGTATTGCTGCTGCCGTGCAAGAATTGATATAGCGAAAGAGTAGATGGATGTTGCTGTTGCTAGTTGCCAAGAAAAGAGTAAACACACCCAGATGGAAAGAGCGATCCGGGATCAGCCCGAGATTCTACCGATGGACGCGTCTGAGCGCGCTGTGGCGGGGTATCTCGAGAACATCTGTGAATGACAGAGGAAGTACATATGTAGAACAACGGAAGAACGCATCACCTGTAACGTCGTACATAATCCAAAGAAGTGAACATGTCCTACCGCACCACCACCTCCGCCCTCCCCTCCCACAGCCGGCCCTCCTCCGGCCTGGCCACCAGCAATAACACTCAATCCTCCGCCCTGCAAGCGCGCATCAACGAGAAGAAAGCCGAGCTCGAATCGCTCAAACAACTACGTGACTTGAGTGCTGGACTGGCAGGGCAGATGCAGCAGCTGGAGGACAAGCTGGCGACGCTGAGCAATGGCACCCAGGCGGTGGCGGAGGTGTTGAGTAACTGGAATGGGGTGCTGAGGGCGGTGTATATGGCTAGTGGTGAGTACTCATCGTATATCTGGGGACTGGCGGTGTGGACGGGATGCTGACAACCTGTAGCTTCAATACCCAAGCCGAAGGAGGGAGAGGCAGAGGGGGAGGAGGAAGAAAAGAAGCCTGCGCTGCCGCAGACACTTGTGCGGATACCGGTGCATCAGGCGGAGGCTGCGCAACGAGAGGCAGAAGCTACTGCTGAGGCGGCTGGAGAGTGAGAGCCATACTTCACGAAGAATGCAAAACACGGATTTGGACCTGCTCGAAAAGGACGGAAGAAGGGTACGATATGCTCGGAAGACTGCCTCAAGTGTTGGCTTGCCTGCTGTAAATCAGACGGAAGCCAAAGTGGAGGCGAAAAATCCAGACACGGCGACTCGCAGGCAACATCGAGACCCATGAGTAGCTGCATTGGCATTCATGACCGAGACGGAATCTCACGTCAAGCACAGATGAGGGCCATAGGGTCTTGGTTCGAGCGATTCTGCTGCGGCACTGCATGGCCGTCTACATATTGTCGATATTGAGGCCAGAGTCTGGAAGAGGACCAACGTCAGCTTCTGAAATATCACGAGGCATATCGAAGACCACTCACCGACACTGATCGCCTGCCCAGTCATCGACGTATTCTGCGCCAATTCAATATACATATCCGCGCAATCACTCACAATCGTCTGCACCACCATCGCGTCAGCAAAGCTACCCACCACATCTCACCCAAATCCCAGACAACTCACCTCCTGCTTCAAAGCAGCCGCCTCCCTGAGAACATTAATCCTCTCCTCCCCATACTCATTCCCCCAATCCGTCAACAGCAACCCAGGCAACACGGCATTGCACCTCAACTTCCTCCCCTGCGTGCTCGCCACACACTTCATCATATGCACCTGCGCCGCCTTCGTCACGCAATACGGCATGCTACTGCCACCCAACCTCTGCGCAGCGATGGAGGACGTGATGATGACGACGCCGCCTTCAGGGTTGGCGTTGAAAGTCGGCATGCAGGTCTCGATGTATTTTTTCGGGCCGAGGACGTTTGTGAGCCAGCATTTGGTCCATTCGTCGTCGGACATGGAGCCCAGGTCGGCGAAGTCGGAGAAGCGGGTCCAGCCTGCGTTGGCGATGAGGATGTCTAGGCCTCCCTGTGGAGGATGAGGGGGATGGTTAGCAGGGATTGTGGGGGAGCGGGCAGGTGGAGTGGCGTACGAAGGCGGAGATGGTGTCTTTGACTAGTTTTTCGCAGTCGGACACTGAAGCTCGTCAGCAACAGCAACTCGAAGCTGGAGGGGGGGGATTCGTACTGTTCCCACCATCGCCCTTCAGTATGACAGTCTTGACTTTATGCTTAGACTCAAGTTCTTCTGCCAGAGCTTTCGCCGGCGCTTCGCTGCTGGCATAGTTGATGGCGACGTTGCAGCCTTTGGCCGCGAACTTGCGGGCGACTTCTGCTCCGAGACCTCTGTTATGATGTTATTACGGGAATCGGCGCGGCCATAGCTCGAATCAGTATCGTTCGAGCAGGGCGAACATTAGCAGAAGTGTACTGAACGAACCTCGAGCCGCCCGTGATCAGGACATTCCGCCCTTCTAAGTTGTATGGCATATTGGTATTGTCTATTCTCTCGAGAACGATCTTTCTACTACAAAGATACTGATACGAACCTAAGCGGGATCACACGACAGCACTGAAAGACCGACCATCTGACTGTGGGTATACCATATCCGACCCCGCCCGGGACTCCACGTTGGACCTGTAAGCTCAAAGCTCTTCCTCCAACCTCACCTCTTACTCCGAGGAGCCCGATTGCGGAGGCCATACGGCGCGTTGATATAATGAGTAAGGTAGTAATGCAATCGCAGCGAGTCACTTCCGAACTCCAGGCTAGAAATTAACAAAATCATCGCCATCATCACCAAGACTCATGTCCAAACCAGCAAAGATATCCTCTTCCTGATTCTGCTGCCCATCCATACTCATGCCACCGTCGTTGCCGCCAGCGCTCAGCATTTGTTGCGGATCCTGCGTCATATCCATATTCAGATCCGCGAAGATATCCTGAGCATCGGTGGGCAGTGTACCGCCGCCAGCCGTCAAGTCGATGATATCTTGTGCGGGGCCAGGATTGATATTCATAGCCTCGTCCATGACAGCATTGAGCGCGGCATTATCGAACCCGTCGCCGGGCGGCGGACCGAGTGGCCCAGATACATCTAGGGAGGTGTCGGCTGCGGCCACTGCAGCAGCGTCGTCTGTTAGCCCGAGGTCTGCCATCACTTGATCGGCGGCTGGATCTGCCATTGGGAGCGCCATCGCCATCGGGGGCATTTGGACGACGGCGAGCTGGGCCTCGACCCGACGATTTAGTCGGACGAGAGACTGGGCTGCCGATGCACCGGTGTGTAACAGCTTCTGCACGTCCGTAGCCTTCAGACGCAGAGACTCTCGGACGCCGGATGTGCTCTGATTACCAGAAGATGATGAAGGGGCGCAGATCATAGCCGAGCAGATGTCCAATGCAAGTGTTCCATTACCAAGCTTCGTCTGGTCATTCAGCTCAGCTGCTAGTTCGTCACGCATGCGATCAACCCCGAGAGTGGCACATCCATGAGCAAATAGCCTATGTGTATACTTCGGCGGTGGCGTGGGCCCGACTTCTGTCACCCACTTCACCATCTCTTGGATCGAATTGCGCACATGCTTTGCCAGATCGCCATCCGAAGATGAAGTCCACTCCTGTAGCTCGGCCTTGTTCGCTTCAACAGTCTTCTGTTGGTTTATGTGGGGCTTGAGTATGTTCATCAGTGGCCCGGGCTGCTTCTTCTCGGGTTGCCGTTGATGGAGTATCTTCAAAGACTCATACAACGAATTGGCAACTATACCGAGGATAGCCTTATGCATTGATTTTGTCTCCTGAGAACTGCTCGAAGGTTTCAGCAGCTTTTCCAAGATCTGCAAAAGGACGTCAGCATCCTGGTGGTCTTCCCACGAATGTTCCACCAGCCAGCTAAGGCCGCCGACCAGTGAAGGAAGAAGGAACGGCTCCACGAGCAACTCCAGCCCGCCATGGAACGTCTTGACAGATAACACGCCAGACTTCCGAGCAAGTACAGTCTGATGGAAAAGCGTAGGCACAAGCTGGTAGAAAGCCTGAGGCGGGCAGTGGCGCATGACCTCATCGCTGATACCACCCATCCCTTCAGACTCGTCTGTGGCGTATAAGCCTTCGATCCACCTCGCAAGCTGCTTCATCTGCTCTGGGGTGAGCTCGCTAGGCGACCGACTGACAGCAATATCTTGCAGCAGTCTAGCAATGAAGCTGTCATCGCCAGGAAGACCAAGGTCGGCGCGGCTGAGCCCATAGCGGTGCACTGCTACAAGGACGAGCAAGAGGATTGAGGCGAACTCCTCGTACGCCGGTGTAAACTCCGTCTGATCCTGGTCGTGCTGCCAGCCGTCCAGCTGGTTGCACAGCGGAAGCAGCAGGTTCGCCGGCCGTGTATACTGCAAGATGATGTCCAGGCACGGTGGCTTCTTGATCAACATATTGCAAACAGTCTTTAGAGATATGGAGTCCCGGCCCATGCACAAGTTGGCAATAGTGTCAACAATGCAACCAGAGATGGCTCCAGCGTTACCGAGCATACCATCAAGCTCGTCCATCAGTGGCTCCAGGCGCCCGATATTACTACTGCACTGCGCCAGAAGACCTTCTTTCGTGTACTTGGTCACCCGTGGTAGAGAAATGGCGGGCTCCTGTAAGATTGATGCGATCGTGTGCTCCGATACAAGTCCATGAAGTGCGCAAGCCTGTAGAAACTCCAATCTTGTAACCTTCAGCTTCTCGCGCGTCTCTGTTGCGCCTGTACTGATCGGGGGCAATACGTCCATCGTAATGGCCATGAACGCCATCGATATGCAGGCTTCCGCAGGCAGTCCAGACGCTATGTACAACGGCGCTATACTGAGTAAATGTGGCACCTTATTGCAGATGAAGGATCGGATGTTGGGTATCTGCTGATTTGACTCTTTTCGTAGCAGTGCATTGGTGAGCGCATCAAAGGCCGCAATCAGCAGGTCCACGGCTAGTGCTTGATTATTGCCAGGGTATCGAGCTTGCAGGTATGTCAACATGCTCAAGTCGTCTGTCAGTGGTCGTGTGCATAGACATGCATTCAGCCAGATGAAGAGGCCTGCCCGGGAGTTTTGAGCTGGTAGCTCCGTAATGGAGCCCAAAACCTGCTCATCCGTGAAGAGTGGTCGTCCTTTCGAATCTGTCTTCAGAAATGGAGGTATCGTTGTTAGCGCTTGCAATCGGCCGGCCAAAGGAGACCGCATCCACAGAAGGACGTGGGTGTCGAACTTCTGCATCTCGCTCGCCACGACGTCTCTCCGCTTCTGCCACCAGGCATGCTTCGCAGCATCACGAAAAGGTTGGCACCCTAGTACCGTTATAGCAAGCGAAGCCACAGCATCGTAAGTGCCGAATGAGAATGCATCTGCGATGTGGAGTGCTCCTTTCTCCATCTGCTTGCTCATCTCATAGTCCGATATCTTCTGCAGCCAGAGCGTTAAAGCAAATACCAGACCATGGGCTTCAGAAGGCAAAAACACTAGAGCACCACTGATGTACATCTGAGTGAGCACATTGAACATTCTCTCCTCGCATGTTGGAAGTCCGTTGCCATGCTTTGGAGGTCCATCGGCCACTGGCCGCTTCGCCCAGTCCGAAGTCTTGAGGAGCGCAGTCAGTATAGACGTTGGTGAGACCGCCTTAGCACGAAGCAGTACTTCAGCATATTGGAAGATGAGGCAATCGTCGGCGCCAATCGTGTCTCGAGCTCGAAAGCTCAGGAGGATCCTGGCCACTTCGTCAGGAGTAATGGGATATCTAGAGACCAGCTCCTGGACGTGTTTGCTCAGCTGATCTCCGCTAAAACGCCGTAATAGAGCGTGCTTGATCGCAGTCTTCCATTTCTGGGCTGAAGTGTTGGTCGGTAAGGAAGGATCTAGATATGGCATGTCGGCTGTAAGTCGAAAGAACAGCGAAGTATATAACGATGGTTTATGAAGAAGACAGGGCTCGGAACGTGTTCAATCCAGAGACCAGTCAGGCGGGCCAGCCGCAGAGGTCGCTTGATCGATCTCAGATGATCGTGAGCGTGAGCGTGAGGGTGAATGCAGGGCAGTTCCTTGAGCCGGCGGCACACTGCTTCGTGATCAAAGATCTGTATGTTTTGACTCCAGGAGTGTGCGCCGCTATCGTTCGACACGATTCCGATCCTGGTGGAAAAGTGCGTTCTCTCATGGCCTCGATGAAAGGAATGTCGTGGAATCCAGGTCATTGGGTGTTTCCTGTTGCCATATCCGCATGCACGGGCCTCACGAAACATCTCGTCTTTGAACTTCGATGCCATCATTACCTGACACTTATCAACATATAGACTTGCTTCCACTGTATCTAATCATCAGTCAGAAATATCTCATGCAACGCAGGATGGCCACTCAAGCATTCTCGCTCACCTCTCGCATCCAGCTGAACGATGGCAATTCGATGCCGCGCATACACCTGGGCGTATACCTCATGTCCGGCTCAGAGGCATCCTCGGCCGCAGGACACGCTCTGGACACAGGATACCGAGCCTTCGACTCAGCGCAGATGTACCGTAACGAAAAGCAAGTAGGGAAAGCGATCTCAAAGTATCTCGAGGCGCATCCCGAGATCAAGCGGGAAGACATTCATTATACCAGTAAGCTGGCAAGCAATAGCGACTACAAAACCGCGCGGAAGAGCATCAGCCAAAGTGTCAAGGAATGTGGACTGGGGTACATCGATCTCTTCTTGCTGCATAGTCCTTATGGTGGTAAGCAGAAGAGATTGGACAGTTGGAAAGCGGTGGAAGATGCAGTCAAGGATGGTGAAGCGAGAATAGGCGGTGTTAGTAATTTTGGAGAAAAGCATGTCCGTTCGACCAAACAACACTTGTTTCTGATTTCATATGTTGACGTAGTTGGTGAGCAGATCGATGAAATCCTGTCCAGTAATCCCAGGCTCAAGCCGGCTGTGAACCAAATCGAAGTCCACCCGTAGGCCAAACCATATGGGTGGAAGGGTTCTCAGAGACAGTATCCCGCACTAAGCGGCGCTCTGAGACCTCGACACTCTCGACCCCAGCTCCGAGACACTTGCTAACCCTTGTACCCTTCACTTTAGGTTCAATACTCGATCGAAGCTTACCGCCCACTGTCAGCAGAACGACATCGTGGTAGAAGCATACGCACCCTTAGCGAGGGCGCTGCGCATGAAGCATCCCACCATTGTCGAGCTGGCGGCCAAGTACGGATGTACCTCTGGACAACTTCTCGTACGCTGGAGCTTGCAGCACGGTTATGTGCCACTTCCCAAGAGTGTGAACAAGGAAAGGATTAAGGAGAACGCTGGCATTGAAGGCTTCATTATCGATGATGGCGATATGAAGAAGATGGATGGCTTAGATGAGTATCTTGTCACAGGTACGACCTCATACATTCGCTACCTCGTAATCTTGCTAACGAGATCTAGATTGGGATCCAGTAGACGCAGATTAGGAGAACCCAAATCACCGTCTACATATTGAGCGCCAAACTCCAGTCCTCCTTCTTTGTATACTCCTCCACGGTCGTCAACGGGATTTCATATCCCATCTGCGCAGCAAGATCAGCATTCACACAATAGCACAGATCTCGTCGACTCACCTTTCTCAGATCTTCTCCCGTCAACATCGGTAGACCTCCATCGTACCCTGGCCACGTCGTGTACTCGTACCTGCGGGCCAAGATATGTCAGCTGCGACCTCGCATCTTTTTTCGGACAACAGCAAGACTCACATTTCCGCAACTTCCTTCCCAAACGCACCCATACCTTCACTCATCTCCTCAACGCTGACCTGCTCATAGCCAACCTTCGCCGGATCAATGCCCATACCTTTAGCCCAACCCTCCATCCACTGCGTCCAGCTACACCACTCTCCAGCAGCCATTGCCGTCTTACCCGGCGGCATCTGCGCCAAAGCTTTGACATAATACCCAGTATCTGCCCGAACATCCAAATGCGGCACCAAAGCATCAGGCGCCGTAGCCATGCGAGCCATGAATGACCCATCAGCTTGTTTCCCGGGCCATCTATGCGGCATGTAATGCCACGAGGTCATGAAGAAACCTGTCTGCAAGCAGCTCGTCTTTTTGAGGAGCTCGGGATGCTGCGCTTCAAGGTACTTCGGGAAGACATCGGCTTTAGAGTCGAAATGATAAAGGTCCTGGTATTTGGCTTTGGAACACTCCCTGGCATTACTAAGAGTCGAAGCGATGAGGCCAGTTTCACCCAACGTTGCCAGGACATCAGGATGTGCGGCTGCATCAGCGATGTTCTTGCCTTGTTCGTACTCGAGATTGTAGCAGAGCTGACCAATGCTGATGCCTTCCTTCGCCGCCCGTTCGAGGTTGGCCAGATTGAAGAACGGTTTCCAGAAATCCGTGACCGAGAAGATGAGATTGGCGCCCTTGAAGGCCGGGACGAGGGTAGATGGGTCATGGAGATCTGCTTGAACCATCTCAACGCCTTTGTCGGTCAGTTCCTTGGAGGCCGTAGAAGTGGTATCGCGGGTGAGGCCCCTGATGCGCCATTGGGAGTCGTTCAGGAATACATTCGCGACGGAGCCACCCTGGTTTCCTGTGATACCTATTATCACGATCAACTTTGCCATTGCTTTGCTATTACTGAATTGGTGTGAAGTGCTGTTGGAATGTCTTTCGTGGTCGTATAGCCAGATCGTTCTGCTCTGGATATCAGTTTCGGGGCTACAAGCTGCTTTTATACAACAGACGCGGCCCACATTATACCGGCGACGCAATGCACTGTCGACAGTTCTATCAATGTGTCAATGGGCATTCGGAGGAACTGACTTGCTTTGGTTGAGCTCTCGAGACGAGGCTGCACAGTGGTCGGCAGATCGTTTCGCCGCTGTGGTCTACAAGTGAGAAGACCATGATTGTAGTCCCGCTTCGACCCAAAACCCAGCATTACCAAAGACTACGCAACCACGAGCACGAATGGTTTGGATCCATAGGCAGTCGACTGCCCTGAGGGGACGAAGACAGCCGGTGAAACTTGGTTGAGCTAACCACTGTAGCGACAGGTTTCAGACTAAGACATTACTTCTACCACCTCCTCCACCCATTACAAAGGATACCCTTGGATCCTTTCGCACTGCGGCAGTAAACGTCGAATCGTTAAAGGCCGACTGTCGCCTTGGTCAGTCTTCTCCGCCGTGTGGACCTCTGTCTATTCGACGTCGCCCTGGCGAAGCTCCTTCTCGATCTGGTGCATGTCGACATGAGCGACTGCATTCTCGCCGTCGAAGATCTTAGCAACCTCCTCCCTGTGAGCACAAATTGATTAGCCGAGATTCATGCAAGATAGTTTATTCTATGATGACTTACAGCGTCGGGCCTCTCGTCTCAACGTAAACGAAATAGATGAAGATCAGATCGAACGTGATGACCAAAGTGTAGAACAGTTCAAGGTTCCAATGATGAGGCAGGTTCTCCCAGGCGATAGGATTGGTTTGGCTGTTCATTGTGTCAGTATTGGACCTGGGATATGATCGAAGGTGATGCCAACATACTTGCCAACCGCGAGGATAGCCTGGACCTGCGAAAGTGAATGGATAGATTAGCAGACGTCTTAGGCAGAAACCACGTGGTGTCTCAGCGATGGGTATTATATCCATTGAACTTACGGTAATGTTCATGATCATGAGACCCTTCGCACGAAGCTTGAACGGGAGGACCTCGAGAGCCTAGGCGACGAGGAGCCCAGACCAAGCAATGGAGTAGAAGACGCCGAAGATCCACACAAAGGGGATTTGCACATAGCCGGCGGCCTTGTTGGTACTGTCGCTGTTCTCGTAGACGGCAGAGGAAATGGTCCAGCAGATGAACATCTAATAGAAACCGTCAGTCCATGTATTCGTGCGTTGTAGATGATTCGACTCACGACAACCATGCCGCTAGTGGCCACGAGGAACAGTCTGCGACGGCCGAAGCGGTCGATGGTCAGGGCGGCGCTAACAGACACGATCAAGCTGAGGATAGTGTTGCCGCCATTGAGCTGTGATATCACGGTCAGCTGACAATGCCATACTTGTCGGAGGACTTGGGGTCCATGCTGGAATCTTCTGGTTGTCGGCTGTGATGCCCGCACCCTCGTAAATCAAGTTGATGTAGTTGCTGAAGAGTGCGCTGCCGGTGTACTGTGAGAAGATTCCCAAGCTGAGGATGATTGCGAGTCTCCAGCGGTTGCCAGGAGTGCGGAACTTTGCGAGGGAACTCGTTAGCAGGTGCCCCGGATGTCGTGTAAGCGCGGGTATGGCTCATCAGCGCACTCACAAAGTCGAGGTACGAGCTCTCCTTCGTGACCTCCTTCTCGATGGTAATCGTGTCACGGATTTCACGGTACTCAAACTGGACAGTTGGGTTCGATACGTCACCCCCCCGTGATAGAAAGCCAACATATTGAGGGCTTCTTCGTTGCGGCCTTTGTCCACGAGCCATCGGGGGCTTTCAGGTACCCAGTAGATGAAGGCAATCTGGATGCAGCTCGGAATGATCTGAAACAACGTGACGGCACGCCAGGACCAGTTGCCTTCGATCTGCATGGTCGCCCACGCAATCCAAGCGGCAACTACAAGCAGCGTCAGCAGGATTCGGAGTTTAATGGTGACCAGTGTCGGAGCTTACAGAGAGTACCCAAATCCCAGAGGCAGTTGTAGGCAGCGGTAAGCTTCGCGCAATGCTGAGGATGACAGATCTCAGTCAGGAGAATGGGAGAGCACATTTGAGCGAAAGAGTTGCCAAAGCCAAGGACCAGACGGCCGCGAAGTAGGTCTGCCAGTTCAGTTCTTTGCGAAGGCGCCGACGAAGCCGCCGACGATCATGATCACACATCCAATGGAGATCGGCCATTTCCTGCCGACCCTGTCCGTCAAGCTCGGAACGATGAACAGACTGATGATGCTACCGATGTTCATGGCATTGTTCACGAGACCGAGTCTGTTTCCTTCGGGATGGCCGAAGTAGTCCTGCCACGGTGTCATCAACTGAGACGTGTTCAACATCTGGCCATCGTAGCCAGTTCTGGCTGATAAGAGAACGTTCAGCGGCACTCAAAGCGGTTTGAAGTCTTGCATAGAACGTACGTTGCGGACGCGACCAAGAGGACGGAACAGTAGAAGTACAGCTTGCGCAGGTTCCCGTCTTTCCACCAGTTGACCTTCTGGAACTCGGGTGCCTCAGCTTGAGCGACCTCGACATCGGCCTTCTTCGAGCCAACGGCTCCGAAAGCGAAGCCAACCATGCTGGCGGTGGGAGTCGCGGAGGCTCGGTGTAAGCAAAATTCGAGAAGGATACTCAGTACCCTCGAGAAGGAGAAGATGACAGTGGATAACAGTCCATGAGCAGCAGGCGACAAGTGGATATTTATCACCGGCGTGAGTTCCCTCACTGGCAATCAACCTGAACGGCATCGCGGTCCTTCGAATATTGTTACACTATCTGAACATGTTGCAGAATGAATTCATCCGGACGCCCAAGATGCTGGAGGATCTAGTGTCATGCTTCGCAAGGCATTGACATGGTTGTGCACAGACAGCAACCATGGGATCGCCTTACCTAGCTTGCGGTCAAGCTGGAGCGCTGTTGGTACTGGTGCGTGGCTATCAGAAGTCGTCGGGCCAAGCTCCGCGGAAACAACGGCAGTGGGTCGTCAGGAGTCTGTATGCGGCTCGGGTGAGAGGTACGGTCAGATCAGCATCGTCAGCCACGACCAGCAGGGCGCCGTTACGCCTCAACGACCTCGCGGGTAGACGGGTCGCTGGAGATCCAGTAGGCCGAAGGTGGTTTTCACCATCGTGATATAGACCCAGGATCGATTACCCGCCACCAACCAAGCACCAGTCTATGCCGATTTCAACCATGCCTCTGGTCGTGTTGTCCTGACTGGCACCACTTGTCATTGCGCCAGCGTCGAAAATCTTCGGACTGTCGCATCGAAGTTGCCGAACGAACAGACCAGAGTGACGTGAAGGGCCTTTGCGATATCTGAAATTTCGACCAGAGTGTGCAACGACTTGGTGGAACAGCCGCATGCCGAATCTAAGTACCGGCATAGACGGTTTGCCTCAAAATAGCTCTCCAATGCCGCCCTTCCTGAATTCATCGCTCGTCCGGAGAACGGCTTCGACATCCGCGCTCATTGACAACACCATCGTCGATGTTATGGCATCGGTCCCGATGTCGTGTCGGTTCAATGGACGCCGTCACCATGCGCAAAAGATGCCTGGATCCTCCATAGAGTGGCGACCGTTCCGTCATTCGACGTCGTAGACATTGTGGTTTCTCAAACGAATGAGCCGGCTCAGGCCTCCTGCCCGTACGAGAGACACCCACGGCGGAGCGCTGCGCTCGCTCGACAAGAAACGCGAGCTACAGGAGCAGGATATCGATGTCCAAGCAGCCGGTCCCGGAGGTCAGTCAAGGATCCCATTAATGATAATACGACCGGATTGTGGTCGGGACTGCTCAAGATACCATGCTGATAACTTCCGTGATGCTCGTGCCGTCAGCAATCTCGAGATGTATGATAAGACACGCAGTTCCACGCACTCATTGATGGGCCCCCGTCGAGCAACACAAGTCACATTGTGCGCCCTGTACTTGTCGAATGCTAGATCGCATTCACATTATCCAAGAGAACATGTCCAAAACTTCCAGTGCCTCCAGAAAGCAGTACGAATATCATCCGTAACATCCAATGTAGCTGGAAACTTGAGCTCCGTTGAGACACCGCAGGCCGGAAATTCGCGAAACACAAGGAAAGAGCGATCACTGATCACCGACCTCACCTTTTACTACCGCCTATCATCACCTCGTCAATACCTACAGCCAAGCCTGAACAATGCTTACATGGGTATAATCCGAGCCACTGCCTATGCCGATGCCACACTCACTCAACACAAATGCTCCTCCGTCTTCCTCGGTCCATCGCCCACACCTGTCAAGATAACCCGACTCACCCCCTTCTTCAGTCCTTCCACAGCGACTTCCATTCCCTTCAGAGCGCCGGCATCGTTCATTCGCTTCACGGTCTGCCCCCTCTTCCCCTCCCACCCCGTCTTGTCCCCCACAATACTCTTGAAGACTCCCACAACCTCCTCTTCGTTGTCCGCTAGGTAGTACACCACAGCATTCGGGCCCGCGTCAAAGGTATACGTGCACACCGGCCCCTCCTTCCCAGCAGAAGCTTCGTGGTTCGCGTTGATCGCCTCGCATATCCGTACAGCACACCGACTCGTATCATTCATATAAAAAATCGGCGGATCGGTATCCAAACAGCACGCATGGAAATTATTGCTGTCCTTCCTCGTCAGCGCCGCGAACGCCGCAAAATCCCGTTCGTGGATAGCTTTCTCCATCGCTCTCATCCGCTTAGGCACAACCTCTTTCACTCTCTGCTCGAAGAGCGCCGAGCTAGCGACCGTCTGCTGCATGCCCGCGGTAGAAGAGACGTCTTTCTTCTCCGCGGAAGCGACGAGGATGAGGGCGCGCATGTCGGGCCAGTGGTGGGCGGGGGCGACTTCGTAGGCTACGCTGTCTGAGCCATCGGCTTCCACGCCCTTTTCCCAGGCGACGTAGCCGCCCATGAGACTTCTGCAAGCTGAGCCGGAGCCTTGGCGCGCGATGCGGGAGAGTTGGGTTGGGGTGAGTGGGAAGGCGTAGAGATCTGCTATCACCCGTACTAGAGCCGCGAAGCCTGCCGCACTGGAGGCGAGGCCAGCGGCGGTGGGGAAGTTGTTCTCGGAGACGAGCTTCAGCTTCATAGCTGCTAGCTTAGGGAGAGTGGAGTCGCCGTCTTCGAGCTGCTGTCGCTGGGTGCGGAGTTCGTGGAGGCAGGCTTGGGTGCGGGCGCCGGAGATGTCTTGGTCGGAGCCATTGAGGGTGAGGGAGTCGTGGGGTATGGACGGGGAGCAAGAGGCGGTGGTATGGGTGCGGAGGTCGTCTTGGGAGAGGGTGACGGAGAGGGAGGAGTTGGTTGGGAGGTTGAGTTTTGGGTCGCGTTTGCCCCAGTATCTGCGGGTATATTGATTAGCATGATGGACTCTTGGTGGGGATATTCAGTGTTTGTGGGTGGGAGAACTACTTTATCACAGCAATGTTGACTGGTGCGAAAGTGCTTGCTCGGTATACTTCGTCTGAAGCCATTATAGCTGTGGTCTCTGATCGATCGAGGTGTTGTCAAGGTGGAGGCGTCGTTCTTGTTGTTGCACCGGTTTCAATATGATCACCTGTCCATCTTTCCACGGCACAATCGCTTTGGTCTTCAACTCCGAGACTTTTGTGGGAAGGATCAACAATAAGTCCCATGCAGGGTCCGACCTTCATCTCATCGCCGCGGGAGGCGCATATGAGTGGCCCAAGCTTCTGCATAGATGTATAGATCATCACTTACATTCATCCAAATTTTGCCTCTAAGAATAATCAACAAACCCAATGGACGACTCCAAATGCCCTGTCGACCCCCAAACCCGCCAGAAATGGCTCGACGCAGCCAAAGCCAAAGGCGACCAACCACCGCATCCACCTAAACCAGCACCACCTCCAGCATCACTACCAGCACACGCCCCAACGGCCCTACATCTCCACCGAGCAGAAAACGACCCAAAGATGCTCGAAGAACTCACGCCCCAGATCCTCCGCCTGCCACAAGAACAGCGCAACATCCTCCTCCAACAATGGCAAGACCTGCGCGCCATCTCCGAACTGCACAACATAGGACGGACTCGCTTCTCCCTCGATACCCTACGATGGGCGCCGGCCTCTCCCATCCCTTCTCAGAGGGCGCCTCCACCGCCAACTACACGACCGCTAGCAACCAACCGCGAAGTCTCAAGCATCCCCCGCGCCACCTCCACCAGCCAAACCCTCAACTCCGCCGAGCGAGCCGCCCTCCCAGCAAACAGCGAACAAGACACCGGCCACGACCGTCACACAGGAAACTGGATCTACCCCTCTCAATCGCAGTTCTTCGCCGCCATGCAGCGCAAGGGGCATAAACCTGAGGCAGCGGATATGCAGACGATAGTGCCGATACATAATGCGGTAAACGAGAGGACGTGGAGGGAGGTGCTTAGGTGGGAGGAAGGACGGGGTGGTGCGTCGACTCAGACTCAGGGTGGTGATCAGGAGGGACCGAGACTAGTCTCCTTCGCAGGCGACAGCAAAGCGCTAACGCCGCGGGCACGGTGGAATGGGCTTTGGGGATGGAAGAGGCCATTTGATCGGCATGATTGGGTTGTTGAGCGGTCGGGGGGCGAGAGGGTGGAGTATGTCATCGACTTCTACGAAGGGAGGGGAGCTGATGGGAAGGTTGGAGGTGGGCCGTTGAATTTCTATCTCGATGTGAGGCCGAAGCTGAATAGCTGGGAGGGTGTGAAGACAAGGTTGGGCAGGGCGGTGGGGTTGTGAGGATGATGTGAAGAGTGGAGACATATGTATTGTTTAGAAGATGCTTCTATGATACCCTATTCAGCGCATAGATGTTATGACACTATACTTTGCCATCTCCTTCATATTACAAAACGAATTTCGACCCAACAAAACTCGGCACCAAGCTTCCCTCCTCCATAACCCTCTGAATCTCAAACTTCGCCCTCCACCCCGTGCAATGTCCCGCAAGCAGCACCTTGACACCCAGCCCCTTCAGATCCTGCGCCGTAGAAGCAATCTGCGCTGCCTCGGCATCAGCAAGGTGAAACCCGCCCATGACCGCATACAACGGCGTGTCAGGATGGAGGTCGAGGGTGTGGCGGGCAGCGTTGACGACGCCGGCGTGGGAGCAGCCGGTGAACATTACTAGACCTTTGTCTGCGGGGTAGGACATGTTAGCGGAAGCTGTGGCGGGAGACACTGGGGAGGATATAGGAGTTAGGGTGTACCTTTGAGACGGCACATGAGGAAGCGCTCATCAGCCATCTTCTCATCGCTCTCCCACTTCCCCGTCGCTTCTTCGTAGCGCATGCCGAAGCGAAGGCCGTATTCGTATGGAGTTACTCGAGGGATCTCGCCACTAACCGCAAACATCCCCCCCGCCACCGTGTGCGGCTCACTCATCCTCTCAACCACCCCTCCCGCCCCCTCAATCTCCCCAAAAGTCGGGTCAGCCTCCAAACTCACCACCGGCAACCCCGGCGGCTGGAGCCCACGATACTTCGGCCTTGCCGGATGCAAGTCCACCTTCACCCCCTCGCTCCCGGCAGGTTTCGCGGCGTTGATCATAGCGATAGCTTTAAGCATCCCACCCGAGTGATCGCGATGCCAGTGGCTAAGCTGGATCGTTTCCACGTCCCCAAGCGGGGCATTGAGGCGGCGGGCATTGCGCTCGAAAGCGTGGTCCTCGGGGCCGGTGTCGAAGAGGACGGTGTGGCGCTCGGATCCGCGGATGCCGGTTATGAGGAGGGAGAGGCCGTGGGCAGAGCAGCAGATATGGTCCATCCGGAGTTCCCGGGCTGCGCCGCCGCGGGAAGGGTCTTTGGTAAGGTCGGGGCCGTTGAGGCCGATGGTTTTCATGCCGCCGGATTGGGCGACGGCGGGGTTGGGGGAGGGGGAGATGGGGTCGAGTTCGTTGTCGACTATTACTAGTATTTCGAGGGAGTCTAGCTCGGGTAGTTCGAGAGCCATGTTGGGCGGTGTTGTTGGAGGGGTGGAGTGGATGTAGTTGCGAGAAATGATGAAGAGAAGGATGTGTGATTGACTTATCTTAAAACTTGTGTTAGGATTGGTAGATTTATATACGTTCTCTTACAACGAAATGATATGAACATCCGGCGTCCGGAGATGTGTTGGAGGTTCCAGATGACAGATGCCGCAGGGCTGAGCTTAACTTCTTGCGGGTGGAAGGAAGGGAGGCCTGCACCCACACCGCAACCTCGAATATAGCCATCGCGGAATATGTACGACCGGCGTCCCGAGCATCCTTGGTACGCTGGCGCAAGTATCTGTCTCTTTTGTGATGCCCTGTTTGTAAGTTGAGAAGGATCGAGGAGTCGGCAAAAGGGAAGGCGTTTTGGTGGCGCTCTTGTCAAGGCGCTAGCAGCGGTCCCTAAACCTCACCTCAACCATCGCATACACATCACGGATGCATATGTTCCTACTTCCGGCGGAACAGGGTTCTCATGGTTAATGACGAACTGGAAATGGCAGACTTGCGAGATGGAGACCGAGAGGGCGGCGCGGACGAGCCTTTGATGCCTGGCGCCGACCATACCGATCACGACGAGCAGAACGACTCAAGCCCCGGGACAAGGCACCACGGCCAGACCCGCGCTCCACTGCATAAAGCAGGCAAGGTGATCTGGCTCCTCAGTCTATCCGCCGGTATATCCGGACTACTCTTCGGATACGATACTGGAGTTATCTCATCAACATTGGTTTCCGTCGGCTCGGACCTTTCTGGTCATGATTTGACCACGACCGACAAGAGTCTAATCACTGCTGTAACGTCGTTATTTGCGCTTCTATCCGCGCCGCTCACTGGCTACTTTGCGGACAAGTATGGACGACGATCTGTCATTTTGCTAGCGAGCTTGCTCTTCATCCTGGGTGCGGTCGTGCAGGCTGCTTCAGCATGGGTGACTATGATGGTGGTGGGCAGAGCAGCTGTCGGCGCTGCTGTTGGGCTGGCTTCTTGTGCCACGCCTTTGTATATCACTGAGCTGGCGCCTGCAGAGATGCGCGGCAGGCTGGTCACGATTCAGTCGCTGTTCATCACTGGCGGTCAAGTCGTGGCGTACCTAGTTGGCTGGGCATTTGCAGGCATGCCGCATGGGTGGCGATGGATGGTTGGACTGGGAGCCCTACCTGCGGCGTTGCAGCTCTTTCTACTGACCTTCATGTTCGAGACGCCTCGATGGCTCGTTCAGGCTGGGCGAGTGGAGAGGGCGAGAGAGGTACTGCGAAGTCTATACGGCGGTCTTCCAGAAGACGAAAGACAGCGCACTGCCGAGAGTGTGCTCTTGGACATCCAAAACGAGGTCGCAGAGCAATCAAAGCTCAGTTTCGGCATAACAGAACTCGACGGTCCACGATCCTCCTTCGCCACAACCTCAAAACAGCTCTTCCATATACCAGGCAACCGCCGCGCCCTTACCATCGCCTGCACGCTCCAAGCCATCCAACAGCTCTGCGGCTTCAACTCACTCATGTACTTCTCCGCCAGCATCTTCACCCTCCTCGGCTTCACCAACCCGATCACTACTTCGCTATCCGTAGCGCTCACAAACTTCGCCTTCACAGTCGCCGCCTTTGCCTTCATCGATACCCTCGGACGCCGCAGGATCCTACTCTACAGCATTCCGATCATGATGCTTGCTCTCGGCTGGTGCAGCTGGGCCTTCTACAACATCACCGATCTGCCGCCTGGCACGAAACAGCCGACCATCTTCCTTGTACACGACGACCATTCGAGGTGGCCTGGCTCGCTTCTGGGCGCCATGATCGTCTACGTGGCCGCCTACGCTATCGGTCTCGGATGCGTACCCTGGCAGCAGAGCGAGCTATTCCCGCTCCGAGTGCGATCACTTGGATCTGGGATTGCGACTGCGACAAACTGGAGTTCGAACTTCGTTATTGGTATTTCGTTCTTACCGATGATGGAATTCTTGTCGCCTAGTATTACGTTCGCGGTATATGCGGTTGTTTGCTTGTTTGGGTGGTTTGCGATCCTGATGATATACCCCGAGACTGCTGGTCTGGAGCTGGAAGGTATTGGTGAGCTTTTGAGGGATGGGTGGGGCGTCAAGAAGAGTCTTCAAGGCTTTCGCGAAAGGAAGAGGCAGGGGTCAGGGGACGAACAGGGCGGTGGAAGGCTTCGCAGCGTTGGAGGTTTGTTCAGAAGGCGGCCTAGGCAACATTGATAGAAGAAGGCTCTTTTTGTGGGTAGGCTTCAAGTCGTAACCACACCAAACGTATTCGCCTGCAGCTGCGTCACGCTAAACATTTGATGTGAAGTCATGCTGCGTACAGTATGTGTGCAAGTGCACGTTTAGTCTACACCAATCTCCAATATGGTCAGCATAAGCGGATGATGCATCCATGTTTTGGGCGATGTCCACTTGAACCGCGTACAAGCACGACCCGTTGAAGCGTTGCAAGATCGAGCATGTACTCCTTTGGTTATCATAAACAATGAACTCTAAATCTCTTGGAGGTTTCCATTGCCTTGAAACGGGAACACAGCCATTATCTCGCTTTTGTGATACCGCGTTCGACGCGAACACGACTCTCCTGAGCTTGTCGTCGTCGAGAATCAAGGTAGGGTGAGGTCGTATTACAATTTGGTTGGATGACGGCACCGTCACAGAACTGATCAGCTCATATGCATACAGTGGCTCCACCTCGAGCTCTTCTGTGTTATGCACCACGCCACGACGCCATCGAACGACAAGCAATGCACGCTACACCCAATGCTGCGGGTCCCAACCAAGAGCGTTCGGAAGCGACCAGTCTCCAACCGCATATTGATTCACGTCTGCCTCGACGTCTCCAATCAAGCGATACATCGACGGCGACCAAGTCGGCAACATCCAGTCAGGATCCGGAAAGCTTTGGAAATCATCCAGGGGAGGCAGAGTCGGGTCGTAAGCCAGATCGAACGGAAAAGTATCGGGAGCTGAAGTAGGCTGCAGCTGTTGCGAAGACAGCCTCAAGTTCGCCGTGCTGCTGCTGTTGGAGGATGTACTCAGCGATGTTGTCCGTGGTTCGTGCCTCGGTCTACGGATCTCGGTGATGAAGTTGTCTTTGATGTGGCCGAAGACATAAGCGTAAGGCCGGGCATCGATCAGGATGTCACTGAGGTCAAGGAGTACCTGAGCGCATGCGTTGAGAGTGTCCACGTGGTTACCAGCGAGCGGGCTGTCACTTGATTTGTGGTCAAGTGACAAGCAGTAGATGAGAGACAAGCCGGCGGTGAAAAGCATCTCGAAGTAGCCACGTGTACAATTGATGACTCTCGACACCAACATCTGCTAGTACAAGAGTATCACCCTGCTCGCAGATTGAGCACACAACTATGTGAGTTCTTTCGGTGCCGAAGCAGTTCCAGCCGAGAGAGTATCCATGGCGCCTCGGACCAGCCACAGCCGCTCTTTTTCGTGTAAGAAATCGTAGTACTCTTGCCTCTAGTACAGTGATGATACTTGGTGGAAGATTGGTACACTGTCGCGCCAGGTTTGAAGTTTGTCCAGGAGCTTGTACATTGAGACATAGATTTCGCCAGCATCAGCATAGACAGGTCGTCGAGCTGCAGCAACGGTGCTTGGAGATCTCGCAACGAATGTCTCATGTACGCTTGAGGTGATCTGCCGTAGTCGAATGATGAAGACAAAGACAGCCAAGCTATTAGGTCCAGTACCGTGACTCAAACCTTCGAAGGCAGAGATATCTCCAGGCGGCAAGGTCGCAAGGTCGTTCTCGGTCTGATGGACTGGAAGGCTGACCACGACGGTCTCGTCACTTATTGCAAAAGGTCGACCCAAGGTCGGAGAGGAGTGTCGATCGAGTATATAACATTCCCAGAAAACGCGACGCTGATGCTGTTCAACCACGGGCAGGAGTAATTTCCGTGGCGGAAGATGCAATTCCAGTTCTATGCCTGTCCGCATGCAGGTTCGAGAAATTTCCCATATCGAGCTGCCTATATGGAAATAAATGCCGCATCGTGCCAAGAGCAGCAAATTCTGGATGCCATTTGTGTATAGATCTGCTATAGTGGATCCAGCGCAAGCACAGCCCCAACCTCCAGTTATCAAGTTCGTGCGGGTGCCAGTGGTCCAAAGTAGAGAGTAAAGGCACGTCCTCTAGATAGTCTTGAGCGGTCATGAAGAAGTTGTAGGGAGGTTGAGTAGCCGCTCGTTCGCGCTGTAAAGAAACTGCCGCGATAGCACAGATCAAGTAAAGCCGGAAATAGTCCTGTGCATGAGCGCCGCTAGACTGTTGGTTGTCGTAGACTCTGTCAACCAGGGCTGAGACCTCGCTCCGTAGAAGGAAAGGATGGTGTAGATGCGAGACGCTCAAGCTACGCTCTCCGTTCAGTGACCACACGATAATCCTTGGTCAGGTGGATCATCTTACTATGTGTCCGCATAATACCGAGACTCCAAGGCTGAAGGCAAGCTGGCTCGCTTTGCTTCTGGCACATTGACAGATTGGCGTTCGCGAAGCTGTTCGAGTAAGCTCTCTTTTACAACGGCAAACCTTGGCGAGGAGAACATTGTTGCGAAGAAGCTGTGCAATCTTAGCTACCGAAGGAAACAAGCGCCACCACTGGCAAGCGTACCTGGAACCGCTGGCTCCTCCGACATATTCAGCAGGAGTCTCCCTAGTCTCGGCTTCGATGACAGCCGAATCATGTTCAACATCGAAGGACGATCGCAGGTCCGCTTCTCTCTCCTCTAATTCAGCGATTGACCTGTTATCGGTTAGTGGGTGGTGACGACAAAGGAGGTATTTACACACTGCCGAGAGATGACATCGCCTGTAGCATCATCCACAAAGTCGCAAGTTACGGCAGCTTTCTGGCATGGGGCACAGCTAGGTGCCTGTATGTCGCACTACGCATTGTTAACACTCGGCCGGTCTTCCATCCCGTTATGCAGCGCGACATACCTACCCGAAGCTTGCGACTTCGACATCGGCGGCATGCCGGGAGCGATAGTTTCGATTGCATCTCATTGACTTGCGTCCATCTCGGATGATGATTCCACTGTACGGGCGACCATAACGGAAATATTCCAGGTCAGCATCCAGGTTATAATTTCGATGAAGTCAATGACTATCGGACGGAAGAGTTGTAGAGAGGAGAGCGAGGGTCTCGAAAAGTACAATGCTCGGGATATAGAAGGCTAGCTCACCTAGCGCACGGCCTCACCTGGCGCACGATTATAGAATTTTTATATTTTTAATATCTCGATTATTACTAAGTACTATAGTTAGATATTTTAAGTAAAGATATTAATATCTTAGATAGTTAATTATATAAAGTAATATTCTAGAATTTTCTTATATAGCTTATAATAATAAGGGATTAAATAAGGCCGTAGGATTACTATTTCGTCAATAACTTAACGAGTTTCTATTTATATATTATAAGATTAAGTTTTATTATAGATTATAATATATATTAAGAGTATATAAGATAATAATTTAATATATATCTATTAATAACCTTATAATAGCTAGTAAAGCTAATTAGTATTCTATA
>JAABUL010002949.1_pt1 | contig 26672 bp, 23 predicted proteins | sample 5559151 | NCBI WGS metagenome assembly JAABUL01 (sample SAMN10711876, study PRJNA513368) | rock metagenome | isolation source: Antarctica rocks | place: Antarctica: Victoria Land, Pudding Butte sud | reverse complement strand
CGCGCTACGCCGCGCCGTCAAGCTCTTCGTGTATGCCTGGAACCGTCGCCAACTCCATCGCCGGGCCTATCCGTCCTACACCTGTCACGTCAGGGATTTCGTGTGCCCATAGGTTTAGCCACTCCCCACCCTTATGCCACTTTCCACTAGCAGCATGGGGACGGTGGAAGAATCTGAGGGTGACGGCAATAGCGCCTCACTCTTGTTGGACCTGCAGCATCGCGTCTATCGTCTACGGCAGTCTGATAGGGTCACGCCGGACCGGTGTGCAGGCGAGTGCATCGATGTTGTCGCCCGCACGCTGGGCACGGCCATTCCACGTACCCCGCGCGATGACGCATGGTGGCGTGCGATGCAAGATAGAGCCCTCGACGAGCCGCGTCCCGTCGCGGAAGCCAACGCTTTGTTGCTGTATCTCTGGGTCATCAAGGCGTCGCTCACGTACCGCACGCGCCCGTGGACGGTCACCACGCTCGCCGATTACGCGGGCGTCCTCGTGCGCTTCGTGCGCAGTGTCGGCGATATCCCGCTCTACATGCTGATGACCCACGACGTCGCCGACTTCCTGGGACGGTATGCGTCGCGCGGGGCGTGCGATGTCGTACGGGCGGCCATCTTCCACCTGCTCGACGACCTGCCGAGCTTACGACACGGTCCGAACGTGGACCGGGGTGACCCATTGTTACATCGGCATCAGAGGAGGACCCCCATGATCCTGGTCGATGTTCACATCTTCGCCGCCTATCTCCACGCCAACGATCCCACTGGAATCGCCGACCCTATCGAGCGCAGCCGGCGCTTGCGGAACAGCTTTATCGCCATCCTGGGGCATATGGGACTGCGCGCCGGAGAAGTGTATCGCCTGGAGATACGCCACGTCGACGTGGGCCGAGGTCCCGACGGTGCCGGTGACGGATACGTGCTGATCGAGCGGAGCAAGCGCGGCACGACGCGACGTGTTCCCCTGCGTTGGTTCCCCGAGGACTGGCGCAAACTCCTGATCGAGTGGACGCTCCACCGACGGCACATGACTGACGACGAGATGGCGCCGCTGATCGTACGGGATGATGGGACGCGCCATGCCCGGCCGGCCGCGATAGTGCGACAGGTGGTGAGAGAGTTGCGTCCTCGCTGCGGGCAGCCCCTCACCTTCCACTAAAGCATCTAGGCAGAAATACACAGCAATTCAAATGTTATTTTTAGGAAAGAATGATGGTCGGCTACATGAAGCGCTACGACCCCGGCAACACGCTCGCGCGCGACACCATCCGGCGCTGGCGTGAGAGCGGCGAGGCGGGCCGGCTGCTCTACGCGCGCAACCACGGCTTCTGCGGCGACTGGATCGCCGGCCTCGACACGTCGGGCATGATCACCACCGACGAACCCTACCCGCCTTCGTCGTCGTTGCAGGAGACCCTGCCCGCCTGGCTGCCCGCGGACAAGGCGTCCGGTTACGTCGGCTACCTGCAGCAATACACGCACAACATCAACCTCTTGCGCTACCTGCTCGACGCGGGCGACAGGGTGGGCGTGCGCGCCGTCGACCTCGACGCGGACGGCCTGACCGGCCTGGTCACGCTCAACCTGGCGGGCCCGCGCGGCGTGATCGAGAGCGCCATCTCGCGCTTCCACGCCTGGGACGAGCACACGCAGGTCTACTTCGAGGGCGGCTGGGTCCAGGTGTGGCCGCCGGGGCTCTTCGACCGGCCGGGCCAGTCGCGCGTCGAGGTGTACCAGAACGGCGCGCACGGCGCCTCCTACGCCTACCCCGTAGCCGCGCCTCAAACCGCGTGGCACTACCGCGCGGAGGCCGCCGCCTTCGTGCGCGCGCTGCACACGGGTGAGCCGTTCGCTGCCAGCGGCAAGGACACCCTGACCGACGTGCGCCTCTACGAGGAGATCTATCGACGCGTCGTCAATCGTCAGTAACTTTCGACCATTGACCACCGACCAGCCGCTCCGTGGAGGAGGCATGAAGAGAGAACAACTAGCCATCAACTCGATCTCGACGCGGCAGGCGGGCCTGGAGGAGGCGCTCGACGCCTACGCGGCGACAGGCTTCCCCAGTGTCGAGTTCCACCTGCCGCTGGTCAAAGAGTGGCGGGCCGCGGGGCACACCGTCGAGGAGGCGTGCCGCCTGTTGGACGAGCGGGGCCTGCGCGCGATCGGCGGCTTCGAGACGCATGTCGCCTGCTTCGCGTCCGCCGACGAGCGACGGGCCAACCATGCATTGATGCGAGAGAACGCTCGGCTCATCCACGGCCTCGGCGGCGGCGCGATGGTCGTGGGCACGGATGGGCCGGTGGCGATGCCGGCCGACCCGCTCGCCGCGCTCGAGCCCATCGCGGCCGCGCTACGCGAGCTGGCGGTGGGCATCGCGGACGAGGGGCTCGACGTCGCCGTGGCGTTAGAGTTCAACTGGTCGCCGATCGTACGCAGCCTCCAGAGCGCCGTGCGCGTGGCCCGGAAGGTTGACCACCCACAGGTCGGCGTGCTCTTCGACCCGGCGCACTACTACGTCACGCCGACCAAGATCGAGGATCTCACGGCCGAGACGGTCCCCTGGATCGCGCACGTGCATCTCGACGACATGCGCGACGTGCCGGGCGACCTGGCCCACTGCAACGACGACCGGGCTCTGCCGGGGGAGGGCGTGCTCGACCTTCCCGCGCTGATCGCCCAGCTGGAGGAGCACGGCTACGCCGGTCGCTACTCCATCGAGATGTTCGATGCTGGGCTATGGGCGCTCCCGGCGGCCGCGGCCGCCTACCGCTGTTACCAAAGCCTGCTGCCCCTCTGCCGCGACTGAGCGGGGCGGCGAGCGGGCGCCCCGCTTCCGTGATCGGCATGGATCAGGCGGCGACGCATCGGCCGCCTCACCAATCGGCCAGGGCGCCGTCATCCGGCTGGAACAGGCGTGGCGTTTCCCACGCCCCGTCGTTCAGGCGGCCGCGCACCGCCGCGTCGTCCAGCGCGATCCCCAAACCCGGTTCCGTCGGCAGATCGATGTAGCCGTCGCGCAGTACGAACGGGTGGGCTAGGTAGCCCTCGCCCAGCGAGACCTGCTCCTGGCACAGGAAGTTGGGGATGCAGGCGTCGACCTGCAACCCCGCCGCCAGCGAGATCGGGCCGAGCGGGTTGTGCGGGGCCACAGCGGCGTAGTAGACCTCGGCCATGGCGGCGATCTTGCGCACCTCGCCGATCCCGCCGGCGTGGCACAGGTCGGGCTGCACGATGGCCGCGGCCCCTTTCTCCAGCACCTCGCGGAAGCCCCAGCGCGTGTAGAGGCGCTCGCCTGTCGCGATGGGGATGGTGGTCGACCGCGCGACCCGGGCCAGCGCGTCCACGTTCTCCGGCAACACCGGCTCCTCGACGAACAGCAGGCCGCAGCCTTCGAGCTCCTTGCACAGGCGGATGGCCATGGCCGGGCTGACGCGTCCGTGGAAGTCCACCGCCAGGTCGACCGTGTCCGGGAGGGCGGCGCGCATGGCCTCGATGCGCGCAACCTGGCGCGCGATGTACGCCCGCGTGTCCACGAGGCGCACCGGCGCGTCGATGGCCGTCTTGAGGGCGGTGTAGCCCTCGGACACCCGCTCGCCCGCCGCGCGGGCGGCGTCCTCGGGCGTGTCCCCGCCGCAGTGGGCGTAGACGCGGATGCGGTCGCGCACCGCGCCGCCCAGGAGCTGATAGACGGGGACGCCGAGCGATTGGCCGAGGATGTCCCACATGGCCTGCTCCACGCCGCTGAGGGCGCTGGCCAGGATCGGGCCGCCACGATAGAACGTGCTGCGGTACATCACCTGCCAATGGTGCTCGATGCGACGGGGGTCCTGGCCGATGAGGTAGGACTCGAGGTCCTTGACGGCCTGTGCGACCGTGCGCGCGCGGCCCTCCACGACCGGCTCGCCGAGGCCGACCAGCCCCGCGTCGGTGTGCATCTTCAGAAAGTGCCAGCGCGGCGCGACGAACAGGCTCTCTAGCTGGGTGATCTTCATCGCCTCTTCTCCCGTGATGGTGTGCTATACGACGCGGTGAATGGCCTGGGGCCGGACTGTGCGGAGGTGGAGCGGACGTGTGCGGCAAAGCGGTAGCAAAGCGGTAGACCCATCGCTGTCCTGTAACGCGGATACGTGAGCGGCGCTATCGGTCGGGATCGCCATAGACGTACTCCGGAGGACTAGCCGCGCGTCACGATCCATCGTAATGGTGGTCACAGCCGAGCAAATCCTCTCGACCGATCGACGTGATGCCCGGGACAGATGGATCGCGATGCCGCACCCTGTCGCGCGTGTCACGGCGCCAGCATTGGCGCCGACCGGACGCCGGTCGTATGCCCGGCATCCGGTCGCCGTGGGCCAGGAAACCGAGCGAGCACCGAGAGTGCCGACCGGTGCCGATGCCGACGCCGACTAATGACGACGTGCGCTGTTCCGCCGCGGGCTGGCCCCACCGCGCGGCGCTCGTCGCCGGCCCATTCCTTAGGTTAGGCGATTTAGCGCAGGAACGCCTCGCGCAGCCCGCCGTCGACGGTCACGACCTGGCCGCTGGTCTGCCGTAAGCGGTCGCCCAGCAGCAGGAAGATGGCCTCGGCCTGGTCCGCCGGCGTGATCGGGCGCTTGAGCAGCGTGCGTTCGGCATAGAAGCGCGCCAACTTCGCGGTCAGCGCCTCCGCCGGCTCGTCCTCAGCGTACGCGATCTGATACTTGGTCAGCGAGGCGATGACGCGGTCGCGCGGGAACATAGCGCTGCCCTCCACGACGGTGGCGGGGGCTACGCCATTGACCCGCACCAGCGGCGCCAGCTCGATCGCCAGTTCACGCACCAGATGGTTGGCCGCCGCCTTGCTCGTATCGTAGGCCATACTGCCTGTCTTCGCCACCACGCCGTTGACCGACGTGGTCAGCACGAGGGCTGCCGGCAGGCCCTGCGCCCGCCAGATGCGCGCCGCCTCCTCGGCGACGAGGTAGAGCCCCGTCACGTTGATGGCGAAGGTTTGCGCCCAGCACTCGTCCGGGATGCGCCCGGTCGTGTCGGGCGAGACAAAGATGCCCGCCGTGACGGCTACCGCGTCAAGGCCGCCGTAGGCGAGCACGACCTGCTCCAGCATGGCGCGAATGCGCGCGCGCTCCGTGATGTCGGCGGGCAGCCCGACCGCCGGGCCGCAGCCCGAGAGGCCGCTGCCCGCCACGCCGATGCCGACGCCGTGCCGCTCCGTGATCGCGGTCGCGGTCGCCCGCGCGCCCGCCTCATCCAGGTCGGCGCACGCGACGTGCGCGCCTTCTCCCGCGACGCGCAGCGCGACCTCACGGCCGATGCCGCTGCCGCCGCCCACCACGCCGATGATGCGACGCGCCAACTCTTTCTCCGCCGGCATACGCTGGAGCTTGGCCTCCTCGAGCAGCCAGTACTCGATGTCGAACGCCTCCTGCGGGGGCAGCGCCGTGTAGGCGTCGACGGCCTCGGCGCCGCGCATGACCTCGACGGCGCAATTATAGAACTCGGCCGTGACGCGCGACTCGCTCTTGTCCTTGCCCCAGGCGATCATGCCCAGCCCTGGGATCAGGATCACCGTCGGGTTGGGGTCGCGCATGGCGGGCGAGTCCGCGTGCTTGTGCGCATCGTAGTAGGCCGCGTAGTCCGCGCGGTACGCCGCCAGCCCCGCGTCGAGCGCGCCCTTGAGCGCCGCGACATCTTCGGCCTGGGGGTCCCACGCGACGTAGAGGGGCTTGATCTTGGTGCGCAGGAAGTGGTCGGGGCACGACGTGCCCAACGCGGCTAGGCGCGGCGCGTCGTGGCTATTGACGAAGCGCAGGATAGCGTCATCCTCCTGCACCGTCCCGACGACGCGCTTCGCCTGGCCGACCTGGCCGCGCAGCCAGGGCAGGATCGCGGCGAAGACGGCGTGCCGGCGCGCCTCGTCGAACGCCCCGTATCTCTGGCCGCCGAAGGTCGCCTCGCTCCGGTCGCGCGCCGCGATGTAACGCGCCGCTCGCTCGATCAGATCGAGGGTCAACATATAGCACTCTTTGTCGTCGTCAGCCCAGTTGATCAGCCCGTGGCCGCCCAGGATCACGCCCTTGGCGTGTGGATGGTCGCGCACGATCTCCTCGAGCTTGAGTCCTAGGTCGAAGCCGGGGCGCTGCCACGGCGTCCACACCACGTCGTCGCCGTAGATCTCGTGCGTGAGCCGCTCCGCGTCGCGCGCGGCGGCGATGGCGATGACGGCGTTGGGATGCATGTGGTCGACGTGCCGGTAGGGCACGAACGCGTGCAGGGGGGTATCGATCGAGGAGGGGCGCGGGTTGAGGTTGAAGGTGCAGTGGGCGTAGAGGGTCACCATCGCATCCTCGATGGGGGTCTTGGGGCCGCGCTCCGGCGCGTGGTGGTAGTGCGCCTGTAGCCCACGCAGCTTGTCCATGTACAGGGACGAGAAGTTGTCGCGTGTGGCGGTGCGCAGGTCGCCGCCGGAGCCCTTGACCCAGAGCACGTCCGTCTCGTCGCCGGTGAGCGGGTCGGGCATGGTGAGCTTGGACGAGGTGTTGCCGCCGCCCGTGTTGGTGATGCGCCCGTCCGCGCCGAACAGGTTCGAGCGGTACACCAGCCGCCCCACGGGGTCGAGTCCGGCGGCGTACGCGTCGTTCCAGCCATAGTGGACGTGCGTCAATGCTTCTCGTTCTGTCGTCATCATCGTCCTCTCCAATACTACGTAGGTGCCGTTAGCGTCGATGTGCGTGCGCGCCGGCCGGTGAGGCGGTGGCCTGTAAGTAGGGATTGACCAGGCCCAGGGCCTGGTCATCATCCAATAGATCCCTCGACACGGATCGGGAGATCGTCTAACCCGAAGCGGTGGCCAAGATCATCCAGCGCCCGCGCGACGCTATGGTACAGCCGCACGCCATGCACGCGCGCATCGTCGGCGGCGCGCTGCTCCTTCTCCCCCGCCACGAGGATCTCCTCGACGCCCGGCGCCCGCTCGCCCGCTTTCAGTCGCTGGATCAGGTCGCGCGCCCGCTCGTGGAAGTGGTCAAGGGGGCCGAACGCGGCGGGGTTGAGCGCCAGGAAGAAATGCCCGAGGTCGCTCGGCGCCGTGGCGTCCCACAGGCCGGCGATCAGCGGCCCGTACAGCCCACCCGCCAGGACGCCGGTGAGCAGGTCCACCAGCACGCCCAGCCCGTAGCCCTTGTAGCCGCCGGTCTCGGCCGTGCCACCCAACGGCAGCAAGGCTCCAGCGCGCCCCGCTGCGGCGTCGCGCGTCTCGTTGCTGGCGGCGTCGATAGCCCAGCCGGGTCGCAGGGGGAGACCTTTGCGCGCGTAGACTTCCAGGCGACCGACCGGGACGGTGCTGGTGGCCATGTCCAGGACGAATGGTTGGTCATCGCCCGTGGGTATGGCCACGGCGATAGGGTTCGTCCCGATCATAGGCCGCCGGCCGCCAGTGGGCGCGACCAGGGGCGAACTGTTCGTGAGCGCGAGGCCGATGAGGTCGTGCTCCAGGGCCAGCATGGCGTAGTAGCCGGCAATGCCGAAGTGGTTGGAGTTGCGCACGGCGACCACGCCGACATCGTGGGCGCGGGCCTTGGCGATGGCCAGGCGCATGACATAGTCGCCGGCCACTTGGCCCATGCCGTTGTGGACATCTATCAGCGCGGTCGTAGCGCCCTCGCGCTCAATCGCCGGAGTCGCGGCGGCGTCGAGCACGCCCGCGTCGATCAGCCGCACGTACTGCGGCAGGCGGGCGACGCCATGGCTCTCGATGCCGCGCGCGTCGCTCGCCACCAGTACGGCCACCGCAACGCCGGCGCCCTCGGTCGTCATGCCGGCCCCGCGTAGGATCGCGGCTGTATAGCCGCGCAGCGCCCTCTCGTCGACGCGCCTATAGTCGTCGCTCATCGTCTCCCCGATCCGTTACTCATCCTCGTGCTGCCCTCGTCGTATCCCCCTGCCCCCGCGTCCGCAGAGCAGGGAACGCGCCCCTCGCCCGCGCGGCCTACACGGGCGTCCGCACCGCCCATAGGCGCGCGGCGCGCGCCTCCCAGTCGACCGCACCGGCATCGCGTGGCTCGTACAGCGTCAGGTCGGCGGATGCGCGCGCCACGGCGCGCGCGTCCGTCAGGTCCCGTAGCTCGCCCGCCCCCAGCGCCTGCGCCAGCACGTTGCCCAGCGCCGTCGCCTCGGCGGGGCCGGCCAGCACGCGGTGCCGGCAGGCGTCGGCCGTGAGCTGACACAGCAGCGCGTTGCGCGCGCCCCCGCCCACCACATGGAGCGTCCCCACGCGCACGCCGGCCAGCCGCTCGGCCTGCTCCAACGCCACACGGTACGCCAGCGCCAACCCTTCCAGGATGGCGCGCACGAGCAGGATCGGGTCGCCGACCACGCCCGGGTCCTGCCCTGTGCGCCGCAGGTGGCCCGCGATCGCCGCCGGCATGTCGTCCGGGTGCAAGAACGCCGGGTCGTCCACGTCGATGACCACGGCGGGGGACGGGACGGTCGTGGCTCCCGCGGTCAACTCCTCGTAGTCCCGGTCGTGACCGGCGCGCGCCCAGGCGCGGCGGCACTCCTGGATGAGCCAGAGGCCCATGATGTTGGTCAAGAAACGGTACGTGCCGTCGACGCCGCCCTCGTTGGTGAACCCGGCCAGCCGGGCCTCCTCCGCGAGGATGGGATGGTCGAGCTCTAGCCCGAGCAACGACCACGTCCCTGAGCTGATGTAGGCGTGGCCTGCCCCGTCCTCCCCCCGCGGCGCGGCCGGGACCGCGGTGACGGCGCAGGCGGTGTCGTGCGTGGCCGGGAGGATGACGGGCACGGCCCCCAGGCCGCACGCGGCGCGCGCCGCCTCCCGCAACGGCCCGAGCGTCGTCCCCGGTTGGGCGGGGGAGAGGAGGATGCCCGTGGGCACGTCGAGCCGGGCGAGAAGATCGGAGGCCCACGCGCCGTCGACGCCGAGCATGCCCGTCGAGGAGGCGTTGGTGTACTCGGTCGCACACTCGCCGGAGAGCCAGTAGTGCAGCAGGTCGGGGATCATCAAGAGGGCGTGGGCCAGGTCCAGGCTGCGGTCGCCGCCCCGCCGCTGCGCCACGAGTTGGTAGAGCGTATTGAAGGGCAGCTGCGCGATGCCCGTCCGGGCGTACTGGTCGCCGGGGGACACGACACGGGCGACCTCTTCGCGCACCCCGTCGGTGCGCGCGTCGCGGTAGTGATACGGGACGCCCAGCAAGCGGCCACCCGCGTCGAGGAGCCCGTAGTCGACGGCCCATGCGTCCACGCCGACCCCGGCCACATCCCGGCCGTACGCCTGGCCGGCCGCGCGCAGGCCGGCGAGCGCCTCGGCGTAGAGGCGGAAGGGGTCCCAGTGCAGGCCGTCGGGCGTGCGCACGGGCACATTGGCGAAGCGGTGCAGTTCCTCCAGGCGCACATGCCCGCCGTCCAGCGTGCCGGCGATGACGCGGCCGCTCTCCGCGCCCAGGTCGATGGCTAGATAGGTAGACACGCGCTCACCAACTCATCGCCGTCCCGCCGACGCGCTCACGCTCGATCCGCTCCTGGTAGCCGCTCTCCGCGTAGGCGCGGAGGGGATCGGGGGCCGCGCCCAGACCCGTGCGGACGCGCGCGAGCACGGGGCGCACGTCGGCCTCGAACGCGGCCAGCAGGGTCGCGTGGGCGCCGACGACATCGCCGGCCTCCTGCGCCCGGCGCAGGGTGGCGCGGTCGACCAGCAGGGCCTTGGCGTAGGCGGCCTGGCAGTTCATGACCGAGAGCAGCATCGCGGGGATCTTCCGCTCGACGTTGTGGCTCTGATCGATCATGTAGGCGACGGATCGCGCCGTGCGCGCGACGGCCGGGTCGGTGTCCTCCTCGGCGGCGGCCAACTCGTTGTAGATGAGGAAGATCTCGAGCGGGTTGGTGGTCCCGACGATCAGGTCATCGTCGCCGTACTTGCGCCCGTTGAAATGGAAGCCGCCCAGGCGGCCCGCGTCGAGGAGCGTCGCCACGATCTGCTCGATGTTGACGCCCTGCGCGTGGTGCCCCAGGTCGACCAAGACCTGCGCGCGGGGGCCGAGGCGCTGGCACAGGGTCAACGCCATGCCCCAGTCCGCGATGTCCGTCGCGTAGAAGGCCGGCTCGTAGAACTTGTACTCCACGAGCAGGCGCATCGCGGGGTCGAGCGCGGCGTAGATCTCTTCGAGTGAGGCGAGCAGACGGCGGCGGCGCGCGCGCAGGTCGTCCTGGCCGGGGTAGTTGGTCCCATCGGCCAGCCACAGTGAGATATCGCGCGAGCCGGTCGCGCGGGCGATCATCACGCACTCCAGGACATGGTCGACGGCCTGCCGGCGCACCGCCGCGTCGGGGTGAGCCAGTGAGCCGAGCTTGTACCGTTCGTCCTGGAACAGGTTGGGGTTGATGGCGCCGAGGGCGAGGCCCAGGCCGGCGGCATGAGCACGCAGCGCGGCCCAATCGTCGACGCGATCCCACGGGATGTGCAGGGCTACGGCGGGAGCCGCGCCGGTGAGACGATGCACGAGGGCGGCGTCGGCCAGCTTCTCCTCGACCATGCGCGGCACGCCCGGCTGCGGGAAGACCTTGAAGCGCGTGCCCGAGTTGGCGTAGCCCCACGAGGGCGTCTCGATGCGCTGCGTCCGCAGTCGCCCCTCCACCTCGTCGAGCGCGCGCCCTTGCGCCGCCAGCAGCGCCACAATGGGGGCCACCGCCCCGTCCCCGTCGACATCAGACCGCTCCGCTTCGCGCACCATTGTTATCACCCCTCCTATATCCACAGACTCTGTCCGGTGTCGTCGCGTCCGCGCGCGACATCATCACGGCGCGGGCCCATTCTCGCCCTCGGTATGATTGTCCCAAGTCGTGAAAAACGCTATCGTGGTCTATCGCGTGTCCATGCAGCTATAACGCGTAAACGCCGTGGCGGCACTGCCGACGGTGAGGATGGCCGCGACGCCCTGCACGGGAAGATCGCGTCACGGTGGTAGCCTCCGCATCACCGGGCGAATTGCTTGCAGTGTAGCCTTTTATGTGTGTTTTTGTCAATTGTAGTTGTTTTTAGTAATATCTTGACAAGAGCAGCGACCGGGGCGTACGTGCTTCATGCGCGCGGCGGCGTGCGCTACAGCAGAAGGCGTGTCGTCAGGCGCCGCGCATCTATTCAGGAGCGCTGTTCATCCCGTCTTGGCGAGGAGTGAGCCATGTTAGCGATCGAGCGGCGGCGCGCCTTCGCGGGCCTGTTGGACGAGAACCCCATCCTGACGGTGGAGGATTTGGCGCGCCGCTTCCACGTCTCGGCGCAGACGATCCGGCGCGACTTCCAGGACCTGGAGCGACGCGGCCTGATCACGCGCAGCTACGGTGGGGCGGTGGCGCGCTCCACCGACCCGCTCAGTCGTGAGGGGGCGTTCGGGGCGCGCGAGGGGGAACGCTCGGCGCAAAAGGAGGCCATCGCGCGGTGCGCCCTCGCGCTGGTCGTACCCGGCTCCACGGTTATCCTTGACGCCTCGACGACCGTGTTCGCGCTGGCCCGCCTGCTCCCGCGCGAGATCGCGTTGACCGCCATCGTCAACGCGCTGCCCCTGGCCATGGAGTTGAGTCGCCGGCCCAACGTGACCACGACAACGCTCGGCGGGACGCTGCGCCAGACCTCGCTCTCCTGTAGCGGCCCCATCGCCGAGGCGTCGCTGCGACGACTCTTCGCCGATACCGCCTTCATCTCGGCACGCGGGCTCTCGCTAGGGCGCGGCCTGACTGAGGCCAACCCAGCGGAGGCGGCCCTCAAAGAGATTATGCTGGCCAACGCGACCCGCGTGGTGGCTCTCGTCGACAGCAGCAAGCTGGGTCGGGCGGCGCTGAGCTTCTTCGCGCCCGTTGCGCGCCTCGACGTGCTCGTCACCGACGATAGGGCCGACTCAGTCCTGATCGACCTGCTGCGCGCGGGCGGGACCGAGGTGCGCATGGCCCCGCTATCCCGCAGCGAGGAGCCACCTCCCGATACCTGAGTTGAACAGATCCGAGCACCCTCTATCGTCAGCGCCGACACGTCGGTTCCACGGGCATACTACCCATGCGGGAATGCTTCGGGACCGGCCACCGCGCGCCGTTTGTCTGTCATCCCGATTGGACATCAACGTCAATGAGGGCGTTTCCTAACCCACTTTGAGGGCCGAAACCGTGAAGTTATGTCGAACAAAGAGCGCATGTAGCGCCGCAAAAGGCTTGCCGAGGTCGGTTCCTCGCGTCTCAACCGGTACTACGCGAGCTATTCTGCTCGACATAACTTCACCGAAAGCCTCCTTTTACGTTTAAGAAGGTGGTTAGGAAACGCCCTCGTCAATGACACGCTTTCACACGGGGGCGGGTGACAGATGGAGCGTCGTTGATCGCATCCCAGTGTCGTTGATCGCATCCCAGTGAGGAGGGTGTGCTACTGGTGATCGAGCGTCGGCGCGCCCGACGGATGTGCCTCCACCAGGTGAGCCAAAGCAGCGTCTCTACCATGTATGACGGGCCGGTCCATGACGCAGCGCGCGCAGATTGAGAAGAGCACGGTGCTGTGGATTCGCCGCACGAGGGGGCCGTGGTCGCGGCATACCGTGCGCCCGCAGCATACACACGTTCGGACGGCCCAGGCGGCCAACGTCACCCCGCACACGGAACACTGTGTTCGCGTGTTAAATCGTCCCAATCGCATCATCATGCCTCCTTGATGCCTCCTTGGCGCCTGCCCACCATTCGCACCCCTTTGAGACTGGCGGCTTGCTCACGGCAGCAAGACGCCCCCGTCCCCTCCGTGTACCCGCGCGATCACACCGCGTCAACTGAATCGGGGCCCGACACGTCGTCGCGCCCCGCTGCTTGCATCGCTCATACCACGGTCGCGGAACCCCCCAAATCGTCGACCGCCGGGAACAGAGCGCCGGCGAGGGGTTGGCCGTCCTCCAGCCCCAGCGGATCGGTGACAGGGTGTGGGATCTTGTGATAGGTCGTCCCCGCATCGGTGTAAATGACGACGTGGGCGACGCGCGGCTCGTCGGTGAGGTTCGGCGTGGCCATGTGCGCGCAGAGCGCGTGGTGGAACGTGCAGTCCCCCGCGCGCAGCGGGATCGTCACGCGCGGCTCCCACACCAGGTCGGGACTCTTCCTGAACAGGTCGTGCGCGTCGGTGAGGTCCTGCGCGGCCAGGTCTGCGCGCGTGTGCGAGCCAGGGATGAAGGTCATGCAGCCGCGCTCCACCGGGACGTCGACCAGCGCGATCCACGCCGAGAGCGGGTGGGTCGAGTTGGCATGCGGCCAGAAGGGCTGGTCCTGATGGAATTCGGTGGGCGCGTTGTTGTGGGGCTGCTTGATCAAGATCTGGTCGTGCCAGAGCCGCAGCGGGACGCCGGCCAGGCGCTCGGCGATGGCGCCCACGTTGGGGTGCAGCGTGAGGCGCTTCATCGTCTCGTCCTCTCGCCACACGTTGACGAGTTGCAGGAAGACGCGCTCCGCTTTGCCCCCCGCGGTGTTGCTCTTGTCCTTCAACCGCTGGGCCGCGTCGAGCGCCGCCGCGCGGAACGCGGCGACCTCATCGGGTGAGATGACCCCCGGAATGTGTACGAAGCCTTGCCGTTGGTAGGTCTGGATCGTGTCATCCGAGAGTGTTTCGGGCGTCGTGCGATAGACAGCGCGATAGGATGTGGTTGTCATGGCGTTCCCTCCTAATCGTCAAGAGCCCTTCCGCTCTTACAGCCAGTATGAGGGCCGATGGACGGCCGATGTTAGCCCCTCATGCGCGGCTCACTAGCACAAAATTGACAATCGCGCGACAAGGGCTATACTTAACGGTATGGATGATCAGACGACGCCTGTCCTGTATGCCCGGCGGCGGATCTTCGCGGCCGCGCACGCGCCGATCTTCGCCAATCGCGTCGTGCTCGACGGCGACTTCGAGCTACACAGCCACGATTTCATCGAGGTCATGGTGATCGGCGCGGGACACGGCGTCCACCAGACGATCCACGGCCAGCAGCCCCTCCAGGCGGGTGATATCTATATCCTGCGGCCGGGGGTCTGGCACGCCTATCGCGCCTGCCAGCGTCTGGAAGTGTCCAATTGCTGCTTTGGCCTCGAGTTGCTGCAACGCGAGCTTGTCTGGATACGCGACGACCCGCTGCTGAACTATCTGCTCTACAGCGGGCCGTTGGGGCTGGATCGACGCGGCATCCTGGCGGCGTGCCTGTCGACCGCAGCGCTCGCGGATTGTCTCCACCACATCGACGTGCTGCATCGCCTCGGTATGGCCGGCAGCCCGGACACGAAGGTCGATCTCATCGGCCATCTCCTACTGGCGCTCGCCCAGCTCGCCCATCATGTCAACCCGGCCGGTGAGGCGGGGACGCGGCGCCAAAAACCCGTGCATGACGCCGTCGTGCACGGCATGCGCCTGCTGGAAGCGGACCTCGCGTACCCATGGTCACTCGCGGACCTGGCGGGACGGCTGCACATCGATGGCTCCTACCTCGTGCGCTTGTTCAAAACCCACACGGGCTTGTCACCCATGGCCTACCTCGCCCACCAACGAGCTGAGCGCGCCGCGACACTGGCGCTACAAACCGATTATCCGATAGCGCGGATCGGTCAGGAAACGGGCTGGCCCGACCCGAACTACTTCGCGCGCCGTTTCAAAGCCTATTTCGGGGTCAGCGCCACGGCCTATCGCGCGCGGTACGCCGGTGAAGTCGGGATATCGGACGACCACACACACCACTACGCGGAGGTTTCAACCGGAGGATGAGCGATGCCGGGATCGCTTATCCAGCATGTCCACCGCCAGCCATACCTCATGGACTCGCCTCCATGACATAGCGACGACTATGAAACCGATGTCACAATCGGTCGCTATGCGGCGCTTTGTTAAGCCACTAGAACGGCATGATGTGTAACTGGTTGCACACTGCCCGTTTTCTTTGACGCCACGGGGAGCTGATGGATAGGGGCTCTCGTGGCGCTTGCACGCACTGGCCGTGGGGGTAACATAGGCGCTTGCGCGCCTGTCACGGGAGGAAACACGGCTTTTGACCGTCAAGGGGTCGTGAGCGTCGCATGAGATCGGCCACTATCCCGCACCTCTTGACAACGATGCGGGCAATCGTCTATGATAGGCAACATGAAACAGGTTACATCGTCCGGTGAGTCCACGTCGGGTGTCACGATCTACCACGTCGCCGAACGGGCGGGTGTCTCGGTCGCCACCGTTTCCCGTATGATCAATGGGAGCGGGTACGTAGGGACGCACTCACGTGAGCGCATTCAGGCGGCCATGGACGCGTTGCGCTTCGAGCCCAACGGCCTGGCGCGCAGCCTCACCACGAAACAAAGCGAGTTGGTGGCGCTGCTCCTGACCGACATCGCCAATCCCTTCTCCGCCCAAATCGCGCGGGGCGTGCAGGATGTCGCCCAGGCCGCGGGCTATATCCCTATCATCTGCAGCGCCGACGACGCAGCCATCGAGCTGAAGACGGTGCGAACGCTGCGCCACAAACGCGTCGACGGTATTATGTTGACGCCGACCGAAGGGGAGCGCAACGCCGAGAACGAGCGTGTCCTGCACGAACTTTGCGACCGCGGTCTGTCCATGGTCTGCATCGGCCGCCGCCCCGTCCATCCGCACGCCGACGAAGTGAGTACCGACACGTTCGGCGGCGCCAGGCTGGCGGTCGCCCACCTCGCCGCGCTGGGTCATCACCGCATCGCGTTCATCGGTGGACGGTTCAGCCGTGGCATTGCCATGGGGCGGCTCGGCGGCTACCGCCAGGGACTGGACGAGGCCGGGTTGTCCGCGCCCGTGCAGCTAGTGCGCGAGGGCGATCTCGACGAAGAGAGCGGGCAACGCGAAACGCGGACGCTGCTCGCCCTGCCCCAACCGCCGACGGCGATCTTCTGCGTCAACGACCGCACCGCCTTCGGCGTCATGGCCGCCGTGACCGCGCAAGGTCTGCGCATTCCCCACGACATCTCCATCGTCGGCTTCGACGACATCCCGCTGGCCGGCCTGGTCGCCCCGGCGCTCACCACCGTGCGCCAGCCCGCACAGGAGCTTGGCCGGTTAGCGGCCACCTTCCTGCTCGAACGGATCGCCCATCCCGACGCGGCGCACCAGCGCAGCGTCCTGCCGTGTGAGCTTGTCGCCCGGCAATCGAGCGGCCCGCCCTCGGCGGTCGGCTAACCGTGTCATCACCCCCCGCCGCGCCGGTTGTGGTGTGAGCGCTGTCCCAACATGAGTAAGGAGGAGCCGGAACGATAGAGTACGATAGAGACCATCGCTGTGATACAGCCTATAATGCGCGCGTCCACTCCCATCTAGAGCCTGTTATGCACTTTTCTGCCACAATCGCGACGGATCGTTAAGATGGAAAGCATCGAAGCGACGAGAGGAACTCCTGAGCCTATTCACTGCTATCTGATAAGCCGATGCACGACGACCTCGGCCTGCGGATGCGCTTTTTCGACTCACTTCAAGCGTAGTCGCATCATTTAGGGCAAAACGGTTGCTTTAATGATAGCGGAAGTTCATAACAGGCTCTAGGCCAATAGCCCTTATTAAGGCTCGATTCTCGCAGAGGAGTATCCCCCATGGATGTGATGAAGCCTGTCTCGCGCCGCGCACTGCTTGCCGGCGCTGCCGCCGCCGGCGCCGTTGTCGCCGCCGATTCTCTCCGACCAGCGTCCGCGCTGGCCAGCCGCGCGGCCGCGGACCAAGTCACGTTGCAGTTCTGGACCAACCATGACGCGGTCACCGACGTGCCGCTCTTCAACAAGGTGATCCAGAACTTCCAGGCAGCCTACCCCAATATCAAGGTCAACCTGACCAACTATGCGGCCACCACCTTCGACTCGGCCCTCATCCCGACCCGCGCCGCCGGCGGCACGCTCGCCGACGTCTTCTACAACCGTACCTTCGCCACGGCCGACCGCGCCAACCGCGGCTGGACCCTCGCCCTCGACCCTTACATGGCGAGTGCCCACGTCAACACCGCCGACTATTGGGCGGCGGAAGTCGCGCAAATGACCTGGAAGGGCAAGCAATATAGCCTGCCCTACGACTGGTCCGACTGGGGCGTCTTCTACAACAAGACAATGTTCGACAAGAAGGGCATGAAGTATCCGCCGACCGATGGCAGTTGGACCTGGGACGAGTTGCTCGCCATGTCCAAGGAGTTCGTGACGATGTCAGGGTCGCGGCAGACGACCTGGGGCGTCGACATCGCTGGCGTACTCGGCAGCGGCTGGGGCACGGTTGGGTATGTGCTAGCCTGGGGCGGCAAGTGGGTCAGCTCGGACCTGCACTCGTTCATGATCAACACGCCCGAGGCCGCTGCCCTGTTTCAGACGATGCAGGACGCGGTCTACGTGACGAAGGCGGCCCCGCGCAGCGGCGCTTTCTCCGCCGGGTTCGATCCCTGGAGCAGCGGCAAACTGGCCATGTCGGTCAACGGGTCGTGGGCCACGCTGCAGATGCGCAGCACCATCGGCAAGCGCTTCGACTACGACGTCGCGCCCCTGCCGAAAGGGCCGACCGGGCATCGACCGATCTCGCCCGCCGGGGGCGCCTGGTCGATTGCCTCGACATCGAAACACCCCAACGAGGCGTTCACTTTCCTCAACTTCCTCACCAGCACGCGCTCGGACCAGATCCTGATCTCCGAGCCCACGCGTAGCATCCCCGGACGTAAGTCGGCGGTGCCCCTCTGGGTCAGCACGGCCAAATCCGCCAAGCTGCCGCCCGCGCACGTCGCGGTTTTCCCCACCACGATCAACGAGGCGTTCACCATCCCGACGACGCCGTACTACAACGAGTTGTCGACGATCACCGCGAACGCCGTCACCGCCATGCTCGGCTCGAAGGCCAACGTGAAGCAGACGCTGGCCAAATGGCAATCCGACGGCCAGGCGGCGATCAAGAAATATCGCTTCTAATCGTCGCCAATCCGATCGGCCTGGGGCCGGCCGCCGCGGCGGCCCCAGGCGCCGCCGTCAAGGAGAAGGAGAGAGACCATGGCAGTCACGGGCGTGAGCGCGGTCGCGGGGTCGCATCGGCCGCGCCGGCGCTCGACGCTGGCGCGGCGGGAAGCGCTCTACGGCTACCTCTTCCTGCTCCCCTGGATCGTCGGCTTCCTCTGGTTCACGGCGGGGCCGGTGCTGGCCTCGCTGGGCCTGAGCCTGACCGACTACAGCGCGGGCAACGGTCCGGTCCACCTCGTCGGGCTCGGCAACTACGCGCAGATGCTCGGCAAGGACCAGCTGTTCTGGCAATCGCTCAAGGTCACCGCCATCTACTCCGTCCTGGCCGTCCCGCTCGGGCTGGTTTTCTCGCTGTGCATCGCCCTGCTGCTCAACCAGCGCGTGCGCCTGCTGCCGGTCTGGCGCACGCTTTTCTACCTGCCATCACTGATCACAGGCGTGGCGCAGGGCCTGCTCTGGCAGTTCATGTTCAACGAGCAATTCGGCTTCATCAACGAGGTGCTCAACTCGCTCAACCTGCCGTCGATCCCCTGGCTGTCGAGCGAGTCCTGGATCATCCCCTCGCTCGTCCTGGCCACGTTGTGGGGGAGCACCAGCGGCATGCTGATTTTCCTGGGCGGCCTGCAGGGCATCCCCACCGAGTTGTATGAGGCCGGGGCCATCGACGGCGCGGGCGTGTGGCGCAAGTTCTGGAACGTGACCCTGCCCCTGCTGACGCCGACGATCTTCTACAACCTGATCTTCGGCATCATCAGCAGCTTCCAGGTGTTCACGCTGATCTACGTGGTGACCAGCAACGGGGGGACGGTCGGCGGCCCGAACTACGCCAGCTACGCCTGGTCGGTCTACATCTATCAGACCGCCTTCCAGTTCGGGCGGATCGGCTATGCGGCCGGGCTGGGCTGGGTCTTGTTCGCCCTGATCCTGCTGCTCACGCTGGGCGTGTTCCGGTCGGCGCGCGGATGGGTGTTCTATGCCGGTGAGTAGAACGCGTGGACGGTTCTGGTGCGCGCGACGCGGACAGGACGGAGGGCACATCTATGGCCAATAGCAGTATTACTCCGGCCGTCGGGAAACGCGATGACGTGACCCCGCGCCGGTGGGCGCGCGGCGGCTCGGCGGCCGCGCGCTCACCTATCTGGTCCTGGTCGTCTGCGCCGTCGTCCTGCTCTTCCCGTTTTATTGGCTGGCCTCGAGCGCGTTCAAGACCTCGGACGAGATCGCCGCCTATCCCGTCATCTGGTTCCCGAGCCGGCTTGCCTGGGAGAACTTCGGCACGCTCTTCCAGACCTTGCCTATGGGGACCTACTTTTTCAACACCGTGCTCGTCGCGGGCTGCAGCGCGGTCGGCACGACCTTCTCGTCGGCGCTGGCCGGCTATAGCTTCGCGCGGCTGCGCTTTCCGGGCCGCAACGCGCTGTTCGCGCTGGCGCTGAGCACGCTCATGGTGCCGAGCTTCGTGACGCTGATCCCGCAGTTCATCATGTTCAAGAGCTTCGGCTGGCTCGACACGTTCGCGCCGCTCATCGTGCCGCAACTCTTCGCCAACCCGGCGTACCTATTCCTGACGCGCCAGTTCTTCCTGACGCAACCGCGCGAATTGGAAGACGCGGCCAAGATCGACGGCTGCGGCTACGTCCGCACCTTTTGGCGCATCACGCTGCCGCTGATCAAGCCCGCGCTGATCGCCGTGGCCCTGTTCACGTTCCTGTACAACTGGAACGACTTCCTGGGGCCGCTCATCTACCTGCAAAGCAGCAACCATCTGACGTTGCAGCTCGGCCTGTCGCAACTCCAGAGCCAATACTCGACGAACTTCGAGTTGATCATGGCCGGGGCTGTGTTGACCACGCTGCCCGTCATCGCGCTGTTCTTCATCGGGCAGCGCTGGTTCATCCAGGGCATCGTCGTGACCGGCGTGAAAGGGTAGGACGCGCCTTTCCGGGCGCGACCGTCGGGTCCATCGTATGACGCGTGCATGATACCGGCGCGGCATCAAGGGTAACAGACAGATAACAGATTAAGAGTAAGAAAGGACATACCGTGGCGACGCTGAGCAGAAACGAGTATCGGGACAAGGTCTACGCGTGCTGGCTGGGTAAGAACTGCGGCGGTACACTTGGCGCGCCCTTAGAGAAAATGTTCGTGCAGGAGGAGCCCTTCAACATCGACTGGTACCCCGAGTTGCGGGAGGGCGGCATCCCCAACGACGACCTGGAGATGCAATTGATCTGGCTCAAGGCCGTCGAGGAGGTGGGCTTCGACCTCACGGCGCGTGAGCTTGCCCAGTACTGGCTCGACCACATCGGCTATAACTGGGACGAGTACGGCCTGAACAAGACGAACCTGCGCCTCGGATTAGAGCCGCCGGTCTCCGGCCACTACAACAACTGGTTCATCGATTGCATGGGCTCCCCGATCCGCAGCGAGATCTGGGCTTGCCTCGCCCCCGGTCTGCCCGCGCTGGCCGTGCGCTACGCCTACGAGGACGCCAGCGTCGACCACGCCGGCGGCGAGGGCGTCTGGGGCGAGTTGTTCAACGCCGCCGTGCAGTCGGCGGCGTTCGTCGAGCGCGACCCGCACACGCTGCTGGATATTGGCCTCTCCTACATTCCCTCCGCGTGCGTCACGGCCCGCGCCGTGCGGGCGGCCAGGGAAGCACATGCGTCCGGCGTCGACTGGCGGGCGGCGCGTGAGCGCGTGCGCGCGGCGGCCCCGAGTTATGTCGCGCAGTACGCCCCGGCGAATATCGGCTTCCAGGTAATCGGCTGGCTCTATGGGCGCGACTTCGGCGACGCCCTCTGTACGGCGGTCAACTGTGGCTATGACACGGATTGTACGGGGGCGACACTCGGCGCGTTGCTCGGCATCATCGGTGGCCGCGCGGGGCTGCCGGAGCGCTGGACCGCGCCGCTCGGCGAGACCATCGCCACCAATGAAAGTTGGGGCGGCCTGCGCGGCGCCTCAACCGGCCGCAACCCCGTGCCGGCGACCCTGGGCGAGTTGACCGACCGCGTGTGCCGGCTGGGCGAACGCCTACTCGCGTCCCGTGGCGCGTCGATGCGGATCGGCGATGCGACCGATCTACACGGCGCGGCGGGCGATCCGCAGCAGGACGAGGGGGAGCGTTGGCAGACCGCTAGTGTGTCGCAACTGGAGCATCGGCTCCAGACGGTCGTGGTCCGTGTCGACTATGGCGGCGATCCGGTCATCGCCCCCGATCGCCCCACCAACCTCACCGTCCTGCTGCGCAATCAACGGAGCGCCGCGCTCACGCTCGCCGTCGCGCTGCGCGCGCCCGCGGGCTGGGTGGTCGAGCCAGCGCCGGCGCGCGAGGTAGCGCTGGAGGCATATGGCGACGCGACACTGCGCTATACGGTGTGCGTCGCCGACCCCGCGGCCATCGACAATAGCAATACACTCCAGCTCGACGTGCGGCCGCACGGCCGGCCCGCCGAAATGGCCGTCCCCATCGTACTCATCGGCGCGCGCCGCTGGCTGTTGTGGGGTCCGCAAGGTACCGCCGACGCCATCACGCTACTGGACCAACCGCTGGACGCCGAACAACGTCTGGACGCCCTCCCCACGCACGGGCAGGCCACGGAGGAGGGGTGGCGCGTCGCCGCGACTAACGGAAACGCGCTCCCCGACGACACCGGAACGAGTTGGACGGGCGCGCTATACGCGCGGCTGTTCCTGTGGAACCCCGAGGCGCGGGAGGCGCGGCTAGGCGTGCCGGCGACATGCCCGCGCAAGCTCTGGCTCAACGGGCGCCTCGTCCACGAGGTCCGCCAGCCGGCGCTGCTGCGGCCCAACTATGGCGGTGATAGCGTGTCGTACGTGGACGTCACCCTGGAGCAGGGGTGGAACATGGTGTCGATCAAATATACACGCGACACCGCCCTGCCGCCCTTCGCCGCGCACCTGACCCTGAGTACGACGGGGTTGTACGATGGCTTGACCGATGTCCGCTGGACCCTGTTGCCGTGGGACGATAAGGACGCTAAAAGGGAGTAAGCAGGATCATGTTTAACGTCTGCCCGCGGTGTGGCCAGTACAGCGACGAGAAGGCGATTGACCCTCAGGGGCCCTTCGCCGTGTGCCCGTTTTGTCACCATCCGCATCGCTTCGTCCAACTCCCCTTGTTCGTCGTCACGGGGGCCAGTGGAGCGGGAAAGACGACGATCGGGCTCAACCTCGTGCAGACCTTTGACCGCTGCGTGACGATGGACAACGATATGCTGTGGGGCGCTGTCCCATGGTCCCAAGGCGACGACCATCGGGGCTATCACAACACCTGGCTACGCGTCGCCAAAAACATCGGGCAGGCGGGGCGGCCCGTTGTCCTGCTCGGGACGGTCCTGCCGGAGCACTTGGAGGAGTGTCCCGAGCGGCGCTACTTCGCGCGGATCCACTACCTTGGCGTCGTCTGCGACGACGACATCCTGGCCGAGCGCCTGCATAGCCGCCCACGTTGGCGTGGGTCCGGCACACCCGCTGTTGTCGCCGACATGCTCCATTTCAACAGGTATCTGAAGGCGAACGCGCGCACGGTTACGCCTCCTCTATCGCTGCTTGATACGACCGCGATGACCGTCGAAGAGAGTACACAGGCAATGATAGAGTGGGTCGCCGCGCGATGGCCGGCATGAGGCCATCGTCTTTTCGGATACGGATTTTCGCCGGTTGACGCCTCATGCACGCGCGTCAAAAGATTGAGTTGGTGGGGTAACAGGATGCCGATACGCATAGGATGTCATCTGTGGAGTTTTGGACGCTGTACCGTCGCCGAGGCGGCGGCGATGACGCGCGCGCTGGGGCTCGCTTGCCTCGACCTCGGCAACGCGCGCGATCTGGACCCCGCCTACATCGCTACGCACGTCGACGAGGAAGCGGAGCGATTCAACCGGATTCGCGTGGAGACCGGCATCGCCTACATCGACTGTTTCCCGCAGGTCGACGAGGATGGGTTGCCCTTCACCAATAATCATCCCGATCCTGCCGTGCGTGAGCGCTATCGCGCCCGGTGGCGGGGCTTCTTCCGCTTCGCGGCCGCGATCGGGCTCGGCGGCGTCACCTTAAGCCCCGGCCGCTACTGGCCGGGAGAGGCGCCTGGCGCCAGCTTTGATCACGCGGCCGACGAGTTGCAATGGGCCGTGGACGAAGGCGGCGCGCATGGATTGAAGGTGCGCATCGAGCCGCATATCGAGAGCGTGACGTGGCGTCCCGAGTTGGTCCTGGAGATGCTGGACGCGGTACCGGGTCTCACCCTCACCCTCGACCACTCGCACTTTATCTTTCACGCGCTGCCGTTCGAGCACATTTCCGTGCTGCACCCGCATGCGACGCACTGGCACGCTAGGCAAGCGCGTCCGGGCAAGGCGCAGTGCGGGGAGCGCGATGGGCGCATCGACTTCGCGCGTATTGTGCGTGAGTTGCAGACCGCAACCTACGACGGCGTGGTCTGCCTGGAGTATGTACACGGCGCCTGGCTAGACCAGGACAACGTGGACTGTCTAACCGAGACGGTCGCGTTGCGCGACACACTGCGTGAGATCATCGCACCAGGACCTTAACTCTTGACGACCAACCTGGCGCCAACGCGCCCGCGCCGCGCATGCGTGACAAGCCCGTTGGGAATCGGCATCCGTCTTCCATACGCATGGGCACATGTGTCATCACCACTCGCTGTCCTCCCATCAACTGCACGGCGCGCGCACCACCAGGCGGCAGGGTAACCGGATGACGCCGCTCTCTCGCTTCCCCTTCATCACGCTGCCCGCCGCTCCAACTCGTAGATTTGCATGTCGATCGTCGTGAGTGGGGGCCGCGTCTCCTCCGCGCATACCTCCCAGTTATTGAACCCGCCGACTGCCACATCATCGAGAACGTGGTGCCCGCGCTTGCGCAGGGCTTCAATCGCGCCACTGGCGAGCTGATCGTTGCCGCAAAAGAGCCCATCGATCTGAGGGTCTGCGTCGACCGAAGGCCCCATCCTGTTCCGGCGCCTAGGTCAGTGGATCATGGTCTACGACCACGTCATGATCGGACAGTTCGGCGCCCCCGCGAGCGTGGACGGCCGGATGTAGCGCGCCATCGCGAGGGGAATCCGTTTCCTGCCCGGCGTACGGCACGGCACCATCTGCCCCGTCGAGGCAGATGGCGCGGAGCGCTTGCGCCATGCGACGCTGTACGTCGTGGACATCCACTCGCCTGCGGTGTGCGCATGCGGTGGTTGATCAGGAGAGCGTCAAAAAGTGGGGCGAGGCGCCGTTGCGGCACCTCACCTTCATGAACGGTACACGCTCTTCTTGCCCGCGTCGCCCGCGCTGCAACAGGAGCCGCTGCTGTAGACGATGTGGGCGATCTTCAGCCAAAGTGGCGTGCGGGCAGTCACCATGCGATTACCGCGCGGTCGTGTGGGTGCCCTAGCCGGTACTTTGTTGACTAAGGGACGCCGAAATACTACGTTGTTCCGCAGGGGGAAGTATACTGCCCTCTGAATGAGGGGCGACGGAGCGTGATGGAGGGTGTGGGGCCATGGAACTGACGGACGAGGCCAAGGTGTTCTTGAGCGAAACGGCGGAGACGCTCAAGGGGAGCGCGCGCCGCGTGTTTATGGCGCGGGCGGTGCGCAACCTGGGCGCGGGCGGCCAACGGCGGGCCGCGCGTGAGTTGGGATGGAATCGGGCGACGGTGCGCAAAGGGCGGCACGAGCTAGACAGCGGGATCATCTGCGTCGACGGCTTTGCCTTGCGGGCGCGCAAGAAGGCCGAAGACCACCTGCCGCACCTGCTCACGGACATCAGAGCCATCGTGGATGGACAGAGCCAGACTGACCCGCAGTTCCGCACGCGCCGACTGTACACCCGGTTGACGGCCGGGGAGGTGCGGCGGCAGTTGATCGCCCAGAAAGGGTACACCGACGCGGCGTTGCCCGGCGAGCGGACGATCGCGACCACGTTGAACCGGTTAGGCTACACGCTGACGAAGGTGGCCAAGACGCAGCCCCAAAAAAAGTCCCCGAGACCGACGCCATCTTCGCCGAGGTGACGCGGGTAAACGCGGAGGCCGACGCGGCCCCGCACATGCTGCGGGTGTCGATGGACGCCAAAGCAACGGTCAAGATCGGCCCCTTCGCCCGTGGCGGCAAGGAGCGCGTGACGGTCACGGCAGCGGACCACGACTTTCGGCCGGAGGCGACGGTGACGCCGGTGGGTCTGTTCCTGCCCCAAACCGACGAGCTCTTCATCGACCACGTCACCTCTAAGGTGACCAGCGACTGTCTGGTGGACCGTTTGTAACAGTGGTGGGAGGCTCACAAGGCGCGCTTTGCCCCTGTCACCACGCTGGTACTCAACCTGGACAATGGCCCCGAGAACCACAGTCATCGCACCCAGTTCATGGGGCGCCTGGCCGCCTTCGTCCAGCGCCAGCAGGTGAGCGTGCGCCTGGCCTACTATCCCCCCTACCATAGTAAATACAACCCCGTCGAACGCTGCGGGGGCATCTTGGAGACCCATTGGAACGGTGCGCTGCTCGACGCGCTGGAGGCGGTGTGCGGTTTCACCGCCTCGATGACCTGGAAGGGCACCCATCCCGGCGTCGCGCTCGTGACCACCCCCTACGCCACCGGGGTCAAACGCGCCAAGGGCGCCATGGCCGCCGTGGAAGCGCGGCTGGCGCGCTTACCCCACCTGGACAAGTGGTTCGTTGACATCCCCTACATCCCTGGATGCGCTTGGGATGAATAAGTATTTCGGCGTCCCTAAGTACAGCCGCACGTAAAAAACAGCAGGAATTAAGATAGAAGGGAGACGAGGGCGAGGAGAAGGGCGATGCGGGGTCGGGTATCAGGTGTTGTGGTGCGGTTGCGGGGGGTGACACGACGACAGTTGAGGCATACGGTGCGTCGGACGACGACCCCGGCGGGGGTGGCCCGACGGGCCCGCGCTGTGCTCTTGATTGCCGCTGGGGAACGCTACGCGCATGTCGCCCTGTGGGTCGGGATGAGCGAGCGGTACGTGCGGATGTGGGTGCGACGCTTCCTGGACCGTGGGATCAGCGGTCTCTACGACAAGCCGCGTCCTGGTCGCCCGCCGACGTTCTCGCCGGTGGTGGCCCTGCCTGTGGTCAAGATGGCCTGTGAGCGACCGGATGAGCACGGACGCTCGCTCTGCCAGTGGGACTGTGCAGACCTCGCCCGCGAGATGGTCGCCACGGGCGTGGTCGACGACATCCCGCGGGAGACCGTGCGGCGTATCCTGGCGTCCCATCACCTCAAGCCGTGGCGCCATCATCTCTGGCTCTCGTCGAACGTCCCGCGTGATGGGGCCTTTGCCCAGCAGGTCGCGGCGATCGCAGACCTCTATACCCGTCCTCTTCTGGCGGGGGAGAAGGTCCTGTGTGTCGACGAAAAGACAAGCCTGCAACCGCGCACGCGACTCTGCCCCACGCGCCCGGCACGGCCACAGCGCCCAATGCGCGTCGAACATGAATACAAACGGTGCGGTGCGCTCGACCTGTTCGTCGCAGTCGACACCCGCTGTAAGCGCCGTTTGTCAAGTGGACGGTCTGCCGGGATAAAAGTGTAACACCTTAGCCGGCTGCGTCAGTGTCCATCGCCGTCGGAATCTGCGCGAGCCAGGTCGCTCCGATCGCGCGCAAGCGGG